>WLWD01002646.1_pt1 | contig 90274 bp, 74 predicted proteins | sample 6712731 | NCBI WGS metagenome assembly WLWD01 (sample SAMN12718690, study PRJNA576275) | sponge metagenome | isolation source: marine sponge | host: Mycale hentscheli | place: New Zealand: South Island, Marlborough, Capsize Point | collected 2014-11-01
TTAAGGGACTTCCATTTCTATTCGAGTTAGTGGCGGTGGTAAGTCAATGCGCTCTTTGTCATGGTTATAAGCCGTGCGGAACAGTATTTACTTGAAAATACATTGTCCACTAGACTACTGCGAAGGTAAGTCTGTGTAGGTGCATGTCCAGTTGTGTCAAAGCATTGTGTCTTATAACCACTACTTAGCTAATGAATATCACAAAGTAAACTTTTAAATAAAGTGTATTGTTTTGTTGTTGTTTTTTTCCTTCCAAGCAGTTGCAGAGAGTTGTTACTATGGCACTGAAATCCCTTTACCGTGTATGTGAAAATTAAAAACTGGACCTTATTTTCAGTAGCTTCAGTGTTAGAAGTCAAAATCATATAAAAATAGTATAGTCTTTAGGCTCGCTCGCCATTTGTGCTCAAGCACATCACTAGTATTCTAGACGTATACACACGAGACTGGAGATCGAGCTGAGAACAGGAAAGCTTGTGGAGCGGTCAAGGATGAAATTTTTACTCGTCGCAGCTTTTTGTTAGTTCTGAATTTGTACTTAAAATCATGAAATTACATATTTTCAAACTTTAGCTGGCCTTATAGCCCTAGCCGTATGCCAAACTCCAGGTACCAGGGAGAACTCCTTTATATTACATATACGAAATTAAGCGATATCTTTTTTTTTATTAGGTCCCAGATACTCGAATGTACGATGTAATAACTGCACCATGGACGAGATGTGTGTGGAAAGGAGAATCTCACAAAGAGTTGTCTCTGTTTGTGTTCCCAGTAAGTTATTAATTTACCAATAATAGCCATAGCATTTGTACCTGTTACCAGGGATAACGATGGGCGATACATGCATGAAGCTAAGTGCTGAGGAACCCAGTCGATCCAGAGAGGCTGAAAATCCTATTTTTGCTCGAGACATTGCCAGCAGAATTGAAGGTGTAAGCTCAAGAGAATGTGCCACCAACTTAATATGTAGAAATGAAACTTGCCAGGCTATGCCCAATAGTAAGTCACTTCATAAACAAAGCACAGAATACCATAGTTTAGTTCAATGTTCTTTGTACACTAGCCACATGTACCAGACACAAGGCAAGGGATTCTGAGACAAGCTGTGATGAAGATGGCATGTTCAGTCCCCGCCAGTGCAGAAGATTAAGAAACGAGACTTCTTCAAGCCGTCCAACGGCACTCATATGCAGCTGTGCTAACAGAATGACTGGACAAATGAGCAATACAAGAATTGTCAGGACAAGAACACAACTTCCTGCTTGCAGCAGAAGTAAGATAGATGGTAGAATTTATGGAAAGGTAATATTTTTTATAAAAATAATTATAGCCCGTTACCCGAGCGACCGCGCTTGTCGTTAAGAACTATAAATCTGATACAGTCTGGTATGCTCGTAAGAAAATGTATTAGCGGGGAAAAGTCTGATATAGTTCTTAGCAACCGTAATTATGATGGAAGGCAGATCGAAGCAAAATGGAATAATGAAGAGTTTGGGTACTTCAATACAATTACTAAGATAGCTAACGCTATACTTTGCTCGTTGTTTATGTTCTGGCTATAAAATAGTTATAAACCAAAATCATTAGGTTTGTATTTCGATTTATAAATCCTCGCCACTCGGGCTGCGCCCTCGTGTCTCGGAGTTTATAAATTGCATACAAACCTCAATTTTGGTTTATAACTATAACATGTTGTAAAGGCTGCAACGTCACACTAAACCAAAAGAGTATTGTCGTCAAGCATGGAGATTCCATTTCCAGGCCCCAGAATCAAAACAGGGAATGTGTTGCATGCAGATGTAATAATGGGAGACTGGACTGCACAATGCTTCGAAGTGCAACATGCCCAACTCGTCAGGGACAGGGTGCTAGTTGTCGCTTTGGCAATAGTAATATAAACCATGGAGAAACAAAAAAGGTGGGGCACAATACTTGTCTATTTTTTTGTGTTGATGTTTTGTGTCTGGTGTATGTCATAGGATGGGTCTTGCAACATGTGCCGCTGTATTAATGGCCAATTGAGATGCACCGATCTTCCCAGCTGCAGAGATGGCAAGAGCGAAGAAAAAGATGATGACATTGAGAATGATAGGATGCGATGTGAAGCATGCATGAGCATGCCTGTTTCCCACGTCTGTGTGGAACACCAAGGAAGAACCTTCCCTACTCGCTGTCATGCCATGATGTGTGCCAATGTGTCTGAAGACCAAATTGTATCAGGAGCTTGCCGAGACAATGTAAGATATAACTGTCCATTTAATTATCTGCATGCACTGGAGGAAAATTGTATGAGGAGTTCATCACATTATGAATATGATTGAAATTAATCACTATGTTGGTATATATAATAGGATGCTTGCGCAAACACAAGAGATCGTTGTGGCGCTCAAGACAGATGCTTCAAGACTGGCAGAAAGACACAAATGAGCAACAAGTTGAACCGACCTGAATCAAGGAGACTATGTGGTATGTAGCTGTAACCAAGGAAGCTTTAGAGTGGGAGTGAATATTGTTATCATGGTTCCAATTACCCTGTTAATGTGAGTATACATATGTGCACAAGGTTACAAAATTACACAGGAAATGAATATCATTTACCAGTGGCAAATTGTGTGTTCTAGTTGATCCTAGTTCAGTGAGTTGTTCTGCCACACGAACAAGTGCCAACGGAATGGAGAGGGTCATTGAAAGACCCAGTGCCGATACAAAAGATGAGGACCTACTTCCTCGAAATATGGACTCGCGCAACACCCTTGAAGAAGACAAAGGTTTGCATTCCATAAATACATACATTATGCTCAATACGAGTCTTTTTCGCCTTAATTATAGTTGTTTGTGGAAACTCTGGAATGACGTTCCCGAGCACTTGTCACATGATAGCCGAATCTTCCCGTTCAGAAAACCAAGTCAGACATCCGGGCCCATGCAGAGATATAGACGACTTTGAAATGGTGAGACATGCAAGGAAATTGCTATTGAATGATCACTTAACTGATACAAATTGAAAGGTGTGTGGAACTGATGGAGTTACTTACCGCAATATGGATATCATGCAAACTCACGGAGGGAACGTACGCATGGACTACAGGGGAGCATGTATGAATGCCTCCGATAACACCGTCAGAAACAGATGTGAAATGGTGAGGCAGAATAAGCGCTGTCCTTCCATGGAAAAATGTGACAGTAGGGCTAACACTACGGACGGGTGCTGTCCAACTATCTGCGGTAAGTTATCACCCTACGTATAATGATAAACCTTTAATTGTCTCGTGCTTTTCTGTACATAGGAGGTGTAGTAATGATAGCATTGGATCAGAGTGAAGTAGAAAACCAAGCAAATACTCTTCCGGACTTAGACACTTTCCTAGGTAGAATGCTTCAAAACCGCACTAATGACAAAATGCCAGTACTTCCACCAGATGCAGCCAGAATGTGCAATATTTCTATCACAAAACCTGCAGCCGCTATTGGAGTAAGTCTGTGGAAATATAATCAAGAATGATAGCTAAAGATTCACTGTGAAATTGAGTACTTGTACGAATTTATGAAAACTTTTTTTCCCCCGATATGTCTACGTTCAATTTATTATTAATTTATTATTATTTTATTAGAATGTGGCAGAAGTTGTACTCGCAGCTAAGAACATGAGCATGGGCAAAATGTGCCGCATGCACGCTATGAATATGGCCAACATGCTCAATCAAGCAAGAGATAATGCCAACACTGAGCCCATAACCGTGCCAGAGAGCGTTGTGGCAGCTGCAACAGTGGCTCCAGAACTAGAAGATAACACAAGCGGTTCTATCCCTGTTATTGCTTCTCCTATCCTGATGCTTGGCCTGATTCTGCTGAAAGTTTTCTTTTATTAAACATTAAGAAAGAAAAATCAACTGAACATTGTATGTTTCTTTTAATGTGATTGTATACCCAATAGCCATGTATCTATAAATGATTGATTAGATTAAAGTCTTTGCCATGCAGTTTATACCACATGTACTTTATAAATAATCCAAAAAAAAAAAATCACTTCGTATGTCTAACCAATCTACTTACAAGAAGAGCTTCAGCACTTACCATGGCAACCACAACTACTTGACATGTTGTGACTATGAAACACAAACTTACTTGCATATCTAAAGAAAAATTTGCTTTTAACATCAAGTTTATGATTAAAAAAATATAAAGGTGAAAATTAAACAGAGTATTTTAACAATCCCACTCCTCCCACAATTTAGCAGTTAGATGTTTGATTGCCAATAAGCTTGGGCATTCTCATCAGTTTGAATCATAACACATCAACACACTACTTGGGAAATGCCTATACAAACTTTCTTATTTAACAAAATGCTTTTCAATGACTGTAGTAACTTCATAATTCAAAAGTGCTACTGTACATGTAGAGAAATCCACTATACTTATTTATACACAAAAGTTTATCATATCAATACTAAACTTGGAAAATCACTTTAGCAAAGACACACATATTGAAAAATGTGCCAATTGACAAAGTAACAAATGCTATCTCCACGATTTTCATGCGCATGCATTGTGACGGCAAACTAGGTAGGCATCACACCCTTGTAATCACATGTTAGAACAATATTCATCAATATTCACATGAGGGCTATGAATATATTTACATAATAGGACATATGACAAAGTGGCAATCACATGGCACAAAGAATGCACGGCTAACTGTTTGTTTACATTGCAGAGAGAATCAGTTAATTGTATTCGTTGAGCTTTCATGGGACCTTGTGGGGGAGAGGATACATTTATCATGAAGATCACATGTCAATGCATTTCATAGAATCAAATGATATATAGCTGGCGACAGAGTGACGTTGTAACAGCCCTCAATGGTATTTAGTGATTTAGACCAACCATGTGACTGTTTAATTTCAAATTCCTAAAAAAAAATTTTTTTTTTGTGTGTGTTGTGCGTATCATATTAATTTAAGTACATCATTGCCAACTTCTGGGAACATAAACCGGAGACACATCACACCCCATGCTCATAAGTACTTCAAGCCCTAATTGAGGTGAAAGAGCATTAGAATATGCAGGCCAGTAAGCAGGGCAAGAAAAAGGATCCACAAATAGATGGACAATTGCTAGTTGTTTTTAACCTGTTGATTCCCCCCCCCCCCCCCCCCCCTCCTTCTTTTTGGGTCATAAAAGTGACCACTTTCCGTCTTAACCTGAGTTACTGCACAGATAAGTGAAAGATAGTGAAGTTCATCAGACATGGATGTGGCTAAATCCCAATGCCTGATCACTGAAATTGAACTCATTTAAAATCCTTGATGGATGACCTATAATAAAATGAAAGAATTTGCATTAAACCTTCTTAAAAATATATAGTAAGTCACTTAATGATGGCTAATTGTCAACTTGAATCTGTTAACATTAGTGTACTATATGTCCAGACATACAGAAAAAAAACTGTAAGACTATTAGCAATACTGTGTAATTATGTAGATAGGGCTACTCTGCCAGGAAATTTAGCCCATCTTCAGTTCTGGCTACAATCGCTTAGTGGGGCTATCGCTTACAACAACCACTTGACACAGCATGATTATAAACTACAAAGCTCATTCTCCCATCCTATTCATTACAGCCAAATTGCACCAATTAACATGCTACTGATCACAATAACCCAACATTTTTGAACTTAAGTAGTAGTCACTGTTTGAGTAGTGGATGCAAACGTCATAAGAAAATACTCGATTTAGTTGGCAACAACTAAAAATTTGTGGTGAACAAACAAGTCTGTGTAGATAAATGGCTCTGACAGAATTATTTGAGTAAAATGACTGATCAGTGTAGAAGGTTAATCTCTAATAATATTGAGCCGACTGTTAGAGGTAGTAAGTAAATAAATAGTAGACAGTATACATCCGATCTGTATGGCTATTATGATGCAATCTACTGCAGTCTTATTATTATCACTATTTTTATTATTTTATTATCATGCATTGTGATGTTATTTTTAAGAAGATAATCTTGTTTTTCCATCCTATGTTGTATGTCCTTACGTTATCTGATCATCTTTGCAAATGTGCAAGACACTCTTGGGTTTACACGGCAGGAACCCCTCCCCCCCTGATAGCTATTGCTGCGTTGTTGTTAATTGAGCACTCCAAAGTCACCATTTTAGTGGTACCATATCAATTGCAGAATTGAGTAGTCAATAACAACAATATCATGGAGCCACTTATTTTACGATTAAAAAAACACACACAATATTCACACTAATTCACATGAGGGTTCTGAATGCAATTAAAAAAGTATGTGATAATATATACGTGTAAAACAGCCACGTGGTGTGAATTATGTGTGTGTGCATACATAATTGTTTACATTATAAGTAGTTAGCTGACTGGGCTTTATGAAAAAGGGGAGGTGCATGCTGCGATGATCACATGTCTATGCTCTTTATATTTATTGACAGTTAACGATAATAAATACATAAAACAATAAATAAATAAAATTCATACTAAAGAATTTAAAAAAATTTTAATCCATGTGACTTTAAAAGTGGGTGGTCTTAAACTGTAAATCATGTGATTACTAGTTAGATAGCTATAAAAACCAGAAGCAATAACAGTGCATTGTCAGATGTAAAATTGGAGGTGAATTTGGTGAGTAACCATGAGAAACTACATCATCTTAGGTAAGAAACTATTTTCTTAACTATAACATTTAAACAACCAAAGCAAAGACTTAATGTATAATGCATTTTTTCCTCCTCAGCTTGCATTGTTGCCGCAGTGGCACTTCCACAGGGTGACAGGCAGAGTTCCTACAAAAATGACATAAACTCACCAGTAAGACCTCCCACACCAACGAAAAACCAGCACCACATGCCCACTGGGTCTCCTGAAGGACGTCCTCCCATGGGTGGAAACAACCAGCACCACATGCCCACTGGGTCTCCTGAAGGACGCCCTCCCATGGGTGGAAACAACCAGCACCACATGCCCACTGGGTCTCCTGATGGACTGTCCTCCCATGGGTGAAAACAACCAGCAACCCACATGCCCACTGGTCTCTGAAGACGCCTCCATGGGTGGAAATAACCAGCCCACATGCCCACTGGGTCTCCTGATGGACTCCTCCCATGTTTGGAAACAACCACACCCATGCCCACTGGTTCTCCTGAAGGACGTCCTCCCATGGGTGGAAACAACCAGCACCACATGCCCACTGGATCTCCTGAAGGACGTCCTCCCATGGGTGGAAACAACCAGCACCACATGCCCACTGGGTCTCCTGAAGGACGCCCTCCCATGGGTGGAAACAACCAGCACCACATGCCCACTGGGTCTCCTGATGGACGTCCTCCCATGGGTGGAAACAACCAGCAACACCACATGCCCACTGGATCTCCTGAAGGACGCCCTCCCATGGGTGGAAATAACCAGCACCACATGCCCACTGGGTCTCCTGATGGACGTCCTCCCATGGGTGGAAACAACCAGCACCACATGCCCACTGGGTCTCCTGAAGGACGCCCTCCCATGGGTGGAAACAACCAGCACCACATGCCCACTGGATCTCCTGATGGACGTCCTCCCATGGGTGGAAACAACCAGCACCACATGCCCACTGGGTCTCCTGAAGGACGCCCTCCCATGGGTGGAAACAACCAGCACCACATGCCCACTGGGTCTCCTGAAGGACGCCCTCCTATGGGTGGAAACAACCAGCACCACATGCCCACTGGATCTCCTGAAGGACGTCCTCCCATGGGTGGAAACAACCAGCACCACATGCCCACTGGATCTCCTGAAGGACGTCCTCCCATGGTGGAAACAACCAGCCGACATGCCACACGTGGATCCTCCTGAAGGACTCCCTCCCATGGGTGGAAACAACCAGCACCACATGCCACTGGGCTCCTGATGGACGCCTCCCATGGGTGGAAACAACCATCAACACACCCTGCCCCACTGATCTCCTGACATGCCTGATCTCCTGAAGGACACCCTCCTATGGGTGGAAACAACCAGCACCACATGCCCACTGGGTCTCCTGATGGACGTCCTCCCATGGGTGGAAACAACCAGCAACACCACATGCCCACTGGGTCTCCTGATGGACGTCCTCCCATGGGTGGAAACAACCAGCAACACCACATGCCCACTGGGTCTCCTGAAGGACATCCTCACAACCAGAATCACATGTCTCCCAACAGTAGACCACCAATGAATGGAAATAACAAGCCCCACATGCCTACTGGACAACCCATCAACCAGAAACCCGTGCCAATAAAGGCTGATGATCTCCTTGAGAAAAGTGAGCAGAAAGAGATGCTTACTGGATCTCAAGCCGGAAGCAACCAACACAAGCTTCAGTCCAATCTAGCGCAGTCTGGTGGATCATTTCATCTTACTGCTGCCTCCTTCATGGTAGCCCTGGTGGCTATATTGGCTACCCTTATCTTTTAAACCAAACTATTAAACTGACTTTTTTGGTGTGTGTTGAGTTAATATGAACTTCATATGTCATAATGGACTAATCTTTTATGAAAAAATTATTAATGCGATCATCATCAATAAAAATAACAAATGATAAAATTATGATACAAAAATATCTGGTATGTGAAAGCTAAAAGTTACTCGTGAATTAAATACTCCTAATATAATGTGAAAATGTGGTAAAATTAACATATAAGGCGAGTGAAAAATCAATAAATATAGCAGTACAAAATTTTGAAGTCATGAGACATCGATTAAAAGCCATCGCAATTCATAGCACATGCTTGACATTCTGCTATAGCAGGAGCCCATCACGGGTGAACTTCAAGTCACAAGACCTACCCCGCCTGCATGTTTGTCATATGATCTAGTTACGATATTTATTAACTTGTTTACATTAACAGTCAGCTGAGATCGCCTTTGGGTGTTCTCATTTTTCATTGAAAGGTGGGAGTGATAACCTGACAAAGGGGACGAGAAAGGGACGAGACTGGAAATTTATCTTGGTATTCATGTATGTACTTACGGACTAATCTTTTATGAAAAAATTATTAATGCAATCATCATCAATAAAAATAACAAATGATAAAATTATGATACAAAAATATCTGGTATGTGAAAGCTAAAAGTTACTCGTGAATTAAATACTCCTAATATAATGTGAAAATGTGGTAAAATTAACATACAAGGCGAGTGAAAAATCAATAAATATAGCAGTACAAAATTTTGAAGTCATGATTAAAAGCCATTGCAATTCATAGCACATGCTTGACATTCTGCTATAGCAGGAGCCCATCACGGGTGAACTTCAAGTCACAAGACCTACCCCGCCTGCATGTTTGTCATATGGTCTAGTTACGATATTTATTAACTTGTTTACATTAACAGTCAGCTGAGATCGCCTTGGGTGTTCTCATTTTTCATTGAAAGGTGGGAGTGATAACCTGACAAAGGTGACGAGAAAGGGACGAGACTGGAAATTTATCTTGGTATTTATTTATGTACTTTAGTAGAATTGCATGCATGCGCGAGAGGGTTATTGTCAGTTTGTCATCACAAAAGTCGAAACAGTAGCCTCCCAAGTATTCAAAGTGACATATCAAACTAATGTACTGGAGAATTAAGTCCCTTTAAATCATACAAGGGACAGTCACCTCTGCAGTTTCAGTGTGGGACTCCTATTCTAGCACTCAGTTCATAAAGCAAAATTACCGCTGGCAAGAAATTATTAGCTCATGCCACAAAGCTAACTATCGTACAGCCAAAAAATGGCTAGATTTTTTTTGGAAAACTTAGTCAAAACTTAAATTCTGGCTCATAGCTTATCTAATGAAGACTACATTTACATATACTATTTTCACCGCACCAGCGACACATTTTGATTAGGTTTATGCCGCGTAATTTTTTTTTCTCTTCTGAGAAATGATTTCGTAACAGCTAGCTAGTGTATAGTAGCACTCAGAGACACCTTCGGTGTTTCATGTTAAATAGAAAGAAAGAAAAACGCAATACAGATGGACCAGTACATGGAAAATGTATGGCAGCCAAGTACATACATACCATACTTATCTACTAAATTATCAACCCTCACTAATAGTTACTGAAACAAAAAAAACAACAAAAAAAACAACAACAACTTTATCTACTCAAAAAATTGTTTCCATAGCTGATTCTCCAAGGCTCATGCAAAACAGTTACGTTTAAAGCATGCATTCGCTACAACATCTGGTGATGTGAAGGGCACAGCATATCCCCCACCCCAATCATTCAAGGGAGTAAGGTGAAGTTTGATATGACAACAACATCCAATGACAAATAGGGTTGCTCACCGTCTCTAGACAATTATCAAAGAGTGAAAAGTGAACCCGTAAGTACATTAGGAATTGCATAATGTACTAAGCATTTCCATGACCTCTTACGAATAGAAAAACAACACAATGCATGTTAAAATATATGACTTTATGCTGCAATATGCGAGTAAATAATAGCACTATTTCGTGAACAGATATACCTGATAAAACAAAATTAATGGCTGCTTAATCCTAGTCATTAGATGATTGTTCTGTTTTTACTTCGGCATCAATGATGTCTTTATTAACATTCTCTATTTCCTCCTTATCAACTCTTTCTGTCTCCACTCCTCCTTTGCTGACATCCGCTCCTTCATCAGCAACTCTATCTTTAGGGTCCTTTATTTCTGAATCTTTCTCTTCCGAACCAGGAGTTCGCTTTTTCTTTACTATCTGCATAAGCCACTTGAAAGCAGCCAATGAGCTAAGAAGAATGGGAACACTGATTGGCAGAAAGAGAGGTATGTAGATAGCAAATCTAAATACAATAACATACCACAAGATTTGAAAAAATGAATTTAGTAAAGCATTTTTCTAATATTCACATTGCATGTAACTACCGACTGAATGATACCTAGGGTTTATTAAGTGAGGACTGTGGGGGCTTTTGGTCCCTGATGAAGTTATTATTGCCCCCATACTACTTGATATTATCCAATTTTTTGAAAGAATTCATCATTAGGTATTTTTCTATTTGACCTTGACAAGTAAATGTTAAAAAAATATATATGAAACGTATCAGGTATTGAAAATCTGATTCAGACTTCAATTTTATGCCTAATGTATAAAAGAATTGAACCCCTGCTGCAAGTTTGGTTAAATCAGTATGCTCTCACTGTGAAAAAAAGCTTAAAAATTCCTGATGACGAAAATTAGTATAATGGTCAAAATAATTACTGTAGTACCAACTAAAATTGAATAAGACTTTACTGTAGTACCAACTAAAATTGAATAAGACTTTCTACTACCAAAAGAATCTCTGCAATAATCAGATTAGACAAGATTTTGCATTCACTTCCCCCCCCCCCCCCCCCCTCCTCTCTTCCCTCCCCTTTCCCACTCTAAAGATAAACACACAATTTTTAATTAAACCCTTCTTTCTTACTTTTGATCATCTGGGAAGTACAGTAGTTCCAGTATGGAAGGATCAAAAAATGCAGTCTCTGAAACATGTATGCCACAACAATTAACAAAGATAAATACTAATAACGTCCACACATGCTAGTGGAAGGGAAAAAGGAGAGGGTGGGGCAAATTACATTAGAACATAGCAACTTGAAAAAAAAAAACACGAGTATATGATAATTAGTGATAAATGGTGAGCGAGCCATTTTGCACAAGTATTCAAACAACAAAGTAAACATAACCTTTTAAATTTAAACTTTAAATATGATCTCAACACGTAGTTGGAGAAAACTACAGTCTTTGCCTGAGTAACAGGCAATTCTGAGATACGTGCACCAACTCGTATTCATGTTCTGCACACGAGCAGGCTGCATGCATGCACACCACTTCAGTGCAGCATACGTACACGCTGCTAACACTACAAACTATTCACTTTCTGCACATCAGCACACATGAGTAGGCTGCACAAACGCACACCGCTTTAGCACAATGCATGCTTAAATACGCTTTAAATAAATACTTTTTTTTTAGGAATATGATCTTTACTAACAAATTATTAAGGGTTTCATACGTATTTTTTCTGGGGGGGAAGAGTTTAGGAAGGAGGGGGGCCACGCGTTTGTTTGACCACACCCACTTTTGCTGAAACCACACCCATTTGATTAAAAATCGTCTCAGGTCTAGAATTAGTGACATCAATCTTGGAAGAATAATGTGTATTGCAATTGAAGGACCTCAATTAACTGAAGTGAACTTTCACCAAATATTAGATATATATAAACAACAAAATCACAGAATACCATTATAAATCATAACCACAGAATACCATTAAGTAGTAAATATTATTAATTTATTTCATGAAATTCTGGGGGGGGGGGGGGGGGGGAATCCAGGGGTATGGGGGGTGGGGGGTGGGGGGTTGGGGGGGGGGGGGGAATCCCAGGGTGTCCCTACCTCTGTATGAAACCCTGGGTATAATGCACTAACCCTCAGTACACATGGTTGCACTCATTCAAGAACATTTGCTATGTTAATGCTTCCTTACCTGATTTTAAGCATAAACCAACTTCAGCTACATCTCACATCATGACAAGGTTTGCAGCTAAAGATGTGTGCACTTGCACTGTTTCCAGTTACTCACATCCAAACCAACCAGAATCAGGCGTAAATAAACTTTAGGCAATACTGCCATCAAAATAAGAAAACCAAGAGTTTTAGATTATGTGATTACACTGCTGCACAGCCAAAAGTTGAGTCACTTTTTTTAAATATTTTTTCTTGAAACAAAACTTTGGCACAATAAAGGCACTAAACATTAGTTGCTAACTTCGATGTTGACAAACCGTGTTATAAGCCTCTCACATATGAACGTTGAGAGTTAATTAGATCAAATAAGTGTCAGAGAGCACTACTAACAATGAATACACACATACATACATACCAGCAGATTTCATAGCTTGTTTGGCCGACTCATAAGCACCTTCCAAATCTCCCTGCTGTGTACGACTATAGCACTGTACATAGACATAAACACAATTCCACATTAAAATCATACGTTTGGAATATACTTAATATTCTCAGGCTGTCTTTGATACATAGATTGAGCAGTATACTGTCTTTTATGTTTATTTGTTTATTGCAGATCATTGTTTTGTGTTCCTACATCTAAATGCCTTTTGTGTTAACCCACAGCTAGTAAGTCACACCTGAATTTAAGTAACAAAAAAATAATATAAGTGGTGTGAATTTTTAACACGTATACTCATCAAACACGTAGAACCAAAACTGTGTAAGTTAGTGCTTGAACATAATATTATAATATAAACAAACAATCAGTCGATGTATTATTGTGCTTAAAAAATAACAGTATAAGAGTAAGGGTTTCTGTAGTTTTACTACTGAACACCCACAAAGCAATACACAATCTTAGTTAATGAAAGAATGAATGGCAATTCGTCGTAGAGATCCTTGCTGACAGCAAATCACAGGATGACACTGTCACCTTTGTGTGTATGAACACTATAGGCAAATGAAAATTTAGGTCATGTAGTATCTGAGGAAATTGACTATCTGAATTACCAGTAACTCTTAACAAAAAATGGCCAGAGCTTTAATTACATATTACTTCAGTTCCTTTTTTGTCGTTTGTAAGCCAATCCATGGCTCTTGACAATAGCAAGCTCTCAGATACTAAAAAAAAAAAAAAAAAAATTGGTAGTTTCAAAAAGTATGTCTGGTAAAGGGTTACCACACCTTAGTAAAACACTTGCAACAACACCAGCATTTCAAAGGAATTATCGCACAATTTTGAGCCTAACTTAAAGAAAGACTTGATTAATGCTGTAGTTCCAGAAGAAACTGAGGGATAACATAAAAAGCTGTATTTTTTTATTTTTTTTGAGATAAAAGGCACCTGCACGCACTTTAAGACCTCAAGTATCCATACATACATAGAACACATAACCACATCCCTAATACTGTCTCGCTCACTCGCCAATAGCAGAGTTATTTCACTACAAAAAAGTATGTATTATTTTGAAATACTAGCAGTGGAAAAAACAATGACCTGATTGGTCACGGCAATCTATCCACTACCTGCCGCACTTCATTCACTAGACAATTACTGCAGCAACTTCTAAGATAATGCTAGTTCATAGAAAAGAAAAGTGTGAATAATGGCAGAATCAAAGTAGAATGATTGTTTGACGAAAATACTAAATGAGACTTATTGTTAAACCGAAACTTATACTGCTTTACTCGAAAGTATTTAAAAAGGGAGAAAAAGGTCCCCGCCTCCGCTACTACGTAAATGGGACCACATACCATCTATATATACATTGTAATGTATTTTTAGTGAAAATATATTTATAAACTCAAGTCATACATGATTAAATGAATGAGTGTGATTCACAAGGCATATAAAACCAGTCTCAACTACACACACTATAAACAAACAAAACTAACAAACTAAAAACTCCTACCTGCTGTATTGAATGTAGAGATAATTCCACCTACAACCACAAGCAAAAACAATGTGAAGTTTACAATTTCGAGTGGGGGTAGACTTTTCCTCCCAAACTCCCCAGCTTCCACCCCCCCCCTCCAAAGTTTTCAGCTCCCCCTCTAATGCTTGCATGCTTGTGCTGAGGCCAAACCGTAATAACAGAATTTATCTCATACAAAATAATTGGTACATTTCGTGCTTAAAATATCCACTTTTATTGGTACGAATATATAAGATGGTAAACTTGTCCAAGCGTCCACCCCAAGCAAATTTATTTTTAGAAAGAACCCTGTATTGATACAAAAATACATTATTCATGTTAGTGGTATTTTTTTTTTCTTGTTATAAAGCAGGAAGTCTGTTGAAACATGCCACTACATGCAAAAGGATAAACCCTGAAGTTTCACCTCATGCTGAATATTATCACTAATAATCATGTTCTTGACTTTATCCAGCAGTTGAACAAGAGACACCAGTGATGTGGTGGCCATGGAAACACTTTCCACCATCTTGCCAATAAGGAGTTGATCTACAAGCTACATACATGTATGTATGTATGGATGGATTACCAATATATAAATCACATGAAAATAACAAATTGTATTTAGCTAAAGTGCAGGGAAGACGAACTGGGTGATGGAGACAAAGACAAAAATTATAACCAAAGAAACATAGTGTGACTAATTGCATACACCACAGGATTTAACTTGAGATAAGAAAGAAATCATTCATGAACAGTATTTAATTCCCCATATTGCTTCTTGCAGCAAACAGTTGTCAATTAATACCAAGCTCATACACAAAGTAAAGGTAAAGGTCAAAAGAAAGCTGAGAATATTAGTCATAAGAATTAAAGGATTAATCATGCTGCCTTTTTAAAAATAAAAAACAAAAATTAAAAGAGAAGGCAAAAAAGTGGCAAATTCTAATTATTTTTAAAGGTTGGGGATTAAATTGTCAGCAATCTCAATTCCCATGATAACACACAAACAAACTCATGACAAAATTATCATACGTAGCTAGTACTCTCTCATACACATGCACTGAGGGCCAGAAGCAACAAATAAAGGTGATGTTGTCTTACCCAATCAGTGACTCCTAGATATCCTTGAGAAACATATATTCTGTCATCTCCTTGAGGACGCTGTGCCTGCGATAGATAAAAATAGCGTGTCAATGCAATGTATGTTGCATCCTATACTGCCACACCCAACTTGATCTACTTTCTGAACTGCGAATAGTGGAAGTAAGTGAATTCTGAGCTGTGCAAATGACTCTGTAACATGAACTGAGATGGCAGTAATAATGTGAGTTACGTCAATTACATGAATAATCAGTCCATCTATATGCTGATAAATACAATTTTATATTATAATTAGATCGTGTTGCTATATTGTTGCTATGTGCATTAAATCAGTATTAATTTTTAGCCTAAAGGCAAGAGTGCACTATTTTTTAGAATTACATACCAAATGAATGAAATTAAGTAGTTACATCATAATGACTGTTCTTTATGTTAACATATTGAAGCACCAGGTTTTATTTTGATTATTTTGATTGGATGGTGATGTTGACTGTACAATTAGAGAAATTCATTGTTGGTGTTTTGTTTATTGATATATAATTTTCAGACTTAGATTGAAGCTGAGACATCTGAGTAGAATAACTGGTGGTTGTGTCAGAACTGAGAATGTTTGCTACTGCCTGATGCTGTGTAGTAGAGGTATGTTCATATTTTCGTAAGGATTCAACAGATCTGTGCCCTGTTCTTTGTTTTATTATTTTTTCAGGAACTTCAGCCCGATACAGTTCAGTGGCACCTGTGGCACGAAGACTATGATTAGATTTTGTTCCTGCTATTCCACTATTTCTACACATTTCTTTCACAAGCATGGCCAATTTGTTCCTGCCAATTGATACAGCCATGAACCAGACTGAATCATTATCTCTGCAAAACTTCACCAAAGGGCGCAAATAGAAAACATCATTTCTAAACGCTTGTGGTGGCAATCATTTAAAATACTTATCAAGCAAGTAGGCATGGCATCTTTTCCCTCCTGTTTCATTTCTCATAATTGTAACTGTTTTTTTTTCTAAATGCAACTGTTTAAAACTTCCAGAATGATTTTTTGATGTATTTTCAGTGTATATAATATATCCATTCTCAATTTTCCAAAACTGTGATAATTTCAAATTTCGGTGTTCTTCACCACCTCGTAGGCAGCATCTCTTCCCATTGTAAAAAAATATGGCATTTAAAAGTGATTGAGGTGAATGTGTTCCCATGATACCATCTTTCCATAAAGTGTTTTCTTCTTCCTTTGTAAAAGGCTCAGCATTTTTGGATGAGGAGCCAACTCCCTCAGATCTTAGTTTCCTGAAAAGTCCACCCAACGTATTGTGTAAACCATCAAATAAATGGCAATCCTTCGAAAGAATATTTGGACATTCGGGTTTTTTAGACCTCATGTATCGTAGAAGGCTAGAAAACAGCAAATACAAAGTTTTGGGAGGGTACAATTCACCATTTGTTTTTCTTGCTTCGACAGCAAATCTCTTTAGCCAGTAATTGAGGGCTGTAGGCTCTTGAACTGTCAACAGGTCAAGAGGACATTTCTCCACTTCATTGGTGTTGTGATGGGTTACCCAGTTTTCGAATACAGTTGTTGCCCATTTTGTACTTGCTTGGGTTTTAGGGGGTACAAATTTGCTTTCAAGCTGTTTTAGTTCGTCACTGCTGGATGAATAGAATCGTTTGCTATTATGACCTGAATTCTGAATTTCACCTTCTTTTTTCTTCAAAATATAGACAATTTTTGGGTCTACCATGGACAGAGATGTTGGTCGATTTTCGTCTCTTTCCGAAATAAAAGATAGAGGTACAGTAGGAGCATTTACTGGTATACTAACCGTTGTTGCCGTTTCTTCAGCCATTCGTTTAGCTACTGAAAAAGGTTACGGTAGCAACAACGGAATAGAGCATGCGCAACGTGATCTAAATTAGTTAAAGCATGGGCATCTCGTGCACTGGTCGATTTAATGCACGAAGCCCTCGGGCTGCCATGCATTAAATCGACCAGTGCACTCGAACCCATGCTTTAACTATTACTTAGTAGTCACTGCTATGACACGAAACTGACTTAAAAATTCTGCTATTGTATGAAAATATACTGGTTCTCCTAACAATTCACCTTACATACATACTGTGTAATATATGGCAAACCAGGCCACACATCCACAATCTTACATTTTACCCATAATATAGCCACAAAAATAGTCTTAGAGCAAAAAAATGAAAATGCTATAATTGATGGTTGTTTAATAGTTTTTTTTCCTTGTTTCCTTATGACAACCTTTGTGTATACAAACTAACTGGATTGGGGAGGCCCAGAAGCAGTTGGAGCTGACTGACAAACACCTTCATCACAGATCTCATCTGTATAAACAGTCTTCTCTGATCGCCATCTTGGTTGAAGTTTTTCACGTTGTAGAAAGTCACCCCTCCCCATTGTGGAACCAGGAAGTTGTCTGTTTGGTTATGGCGGAAGTCAAGCTGATCTCGAATATACAGAGGGGATTCTGAAGCCTTGGGGACGTACAGGAGGAAATTAAGACTGGGATATTGAGAAACATGTGATGCTGAAATAAAAAATAAATAAATACATAAAAAATTCACACATTAGAAAATGGTAGGTCAGGATGGGTAACTAATGAACTATACAGCTCTATGAATGAAATTTTCAATAAAATTTTTCATCTCTAGCACTTTGCAGAAAAGTGTTCACTGCATTTTTACTGTAGGAGCAATATAAAACAAAACCAGAAATGTCAGTTGATTTTGTGCTGGTTGCAACATATTTAGTGTGTGTGTGTGTGCATAATATTATATGTATTTATTACACATTGGATATTTTCCTTAAGTATTTCTGTATCATGCAAGCATTCAATACTTTCTCATATTGAACGCTCCAATGCACCCGTGCATAGTTCTGGACAACTGAATTTTTAGAAGTGTGGCAGAGTTACTTCTAAATGATGAGGCTTTCTTTTTTAAAAAGGGGGAAGAATAAAAACCTGGCAGCCTATCTTCTCAGCCAGGGCACACATTGGATTCAGGAAAAGAATATTGCATTTTGATGGACAAAAAAATTTGAATGGTGAAGCGTGTCACCAAATATTAGAAGCAAAGAGGAAAACATTAAGAAGACAGTTTGGAAAAATATCCATAATTTATTACACTCATCGTATGCAATATAGGGATACTTAAGCGTGCTCGTGAAATATCTACCAATATTGCAGTATGTCCAAGTTGAGTTGGCGTGGTAAAAACCGTTAATAACTTTTGAACGGAAGTAGCTACGCTTCCAGGGTTTGTACCATTCGAATGCTCGTGCCGAAGCAGTCCAGAAAATTCCCTTTAAAAACTTCTGAGCGGGCGGGAAAGTGCAGTTCCAAAACTCAATAGAAAAGTCTATGGAAATAAATAAAACCACACGTTTCCGCGCTACACACGGTGGGATTTAGTCACGCGCTCAAATCATGCCAACCACGTGCGCAGTACCTCAGAGACAATGTAAACAAAAAGCAGTCGTAGTTTGGTGACTTCATTTCTACCCTTCTGCTCGACATTCTGGTTCATTTTAGGCTCAGGACTTTGTTGCTATTCAAGGCTATTTAACAAGAGCAAGCTACAATGTGAGGTACGTTTGTAACACTGGTTGCTTGTCACTCAGATTTTCATACCTGTTTAAATAGGGCCTATTTATTTAGTAACTCAGCCAATTTACTGTTTGCTGACCAAGATAATAAGATATACAATTCATCATAGACTCTATATGCCACTATTTATGCTTTAGCTGTCCATTACTCCTCATGTCTATATAGGTACAGTTCTCTATGGTTATGGGGATGCTATTTACCACCCTCCAAATTCAACTGCTGCTTGTATCTACTACAATTTCATGTCATCATAAAATTATATAATATATATTGTATATGTCGTAAAATTATATTAATTATGTAAAAAATTTTTTTGTATAATTAAAAAAGTTGAAATTTAACAAGTAGATAGAAAATATGGTAAAATTGTGAATAAAATGATATGAATGATTCAGTGTGATGGACAAAGTAATACTGGAATGTGTGTGGCAGTAGCTAAAGGTGTAGGTGATGTACTGGATTCTTCACATTACTGTTGAGTACTTCAGAAATTCGTCACACCAAGAAAGTAAGAATAGAGTTTAAATACACGCTTAAGGGTGGCCGCACATAGCAACGCCTGTAGATCCGGACATTAATTTATTCCCCGCCAATACCCCACCAGTTGATAATACGCGAGCAGAAACTATCGCGCAGTAGTAGCAGAAGTATACTTTGCGAAGTTGTAGTGTTTTAGTTTAGCTTCTTGTTGTCTCATACCTGTTTACAGCAACTCTCCATACGTCATCGGAGCTCAAGCAGCAAGGTGCACCACGCTGCCTCTCCTCCTGTAGCCGTTCTCTGGACTCTGCGCACCTGAACTCAAGCGGATGGATATTACACCAGGCTCGATTTCTGTGGAGCGAAGACTTCCCAAGCTGCGCAGATCTATACCTTTACCTATGGCTATCTCCAATAAACTGCTCTCTCTTCTGACTCTATTGTTATTGTTGTATTGATGTTTGTTTACTCTTGATATAGGCGGGCTCTTTTTAGAACCAATACAAACTAATTGAAAAAAAAATTGCTCGCGTACTCGCAGTACGAGATATGGGGGTGGGGCTATTTCTTAAGAATTGCGAGTGGAATATAAATCATAAAGTAATATTGAAATGGAAAAAAACTCGTTGTCTTGCCCTAGAGTATCGTCTTGGCTAGCGGCGTACAAAATTCTGGAGCTCCAACTTGCCGCACCGCTCCAAAAAGTTGTTTCAAAGTTTTACATCGGGGCCATGATATTTCCTTCAGATTCACTCCAAAGTCGGTGTGCAGTATCTTCGGCAGGTACTTTATCCTTCTAGTATAGTAGAGTAGCCCTGCAAATAAAGGAAGTAGCAGAATCGTGCTTAGCAACCAACCGGGTAAAAATTGCGTGGGCGGTGTGCGGCCACCCTTAAGCACACAACAATCAGACTTATTTGAGAAGGCGTTCAGCTGCGGTCCTGTGCTTCTTTTCCTCTAAGCTTTGTGCTACATTAGTAGCTCCAGATAACCCTCCGCAACCTTCAACCAGTTTTAGCGCACAACTAGAAGCTCGTACAAACTATAAACTACGGCTGATTAGTTATAACTGGGCATATATTGAATACAGCCGCGGAAGAAACTGCCATAGCTTCTTTTTCATTTCAACAAGTAAACTTATGGTAATAATGCGCACCTTGGACCCGCCCCGTTTTTACTGTGGGCGTCGACGTTTTCGCGCGTTTGAGCTACTACTGTCATGTGACCTTAATTGGTTTCCGGTTTCGCCAAGTGCATTCCTCTTTTGCCACATTTGTGGTCGCGCCAACTCAACGTGGACATAATCTATAATATGTAATGTACCTAATTTCGACTCCACACTGCTTATCATTGGAGGGAGTTGTGAGGAGGGCACATAGTGACAGTCTTTGTCCTTCTTGGGACGAAACTTCATATCAGTGTAAAAGTGCTCCTGTCCAACAACCCAAAAAAGGAGACAGCGGTTATTCAAGATACACGTGTACAACTTGAGACTCACCTGGGAACTGACTGAAAACTTTCCAAGGCGTGATATCCCAGGGTGTTGCAGAAATGGGAACAATATATCTGTTAGTGTATATAAATATCCAAAATAATGGCTTACAATATCCTCATGTAGAAACAAGCGACCCCCCCCCCCCCCCCCCAAAAAAAACTACTCCTGATACCATCATATACTAGTGCCAACATTCATTCATTTGCTCTACTAACAATTACAATATTGTTTTATTTACATCATATTCATTTCTAAAGTGCTTGCCATAGAAACCTGCACTTGATTATATTAAGCAGCTAGCTTCAACTTAGTGGACATTTGTTATACACTGTTGACCCCAATGGTAGAAAACTTAACCTGCTGTGGCATTTTCAATATTCCATGTAGCAGCCTGAATCGAAGGGTCAGGATTCAACATAGTGAAGGAGAGCTGAAAACCTACACCAACAACAACCCTCCTTAATATGTGTTCCCTCAAAGAGTTAACTACCCCAGGTATAACTATTTATTTTAGAAATAGAGGGGTTCCCTCAAGACACTATGAAAAATGTGCTATTTTACCCTCTTCCCTCAAGTAAGAAAAAACAAAAACAAAAACATTATTACTGTAATCAGCATGAACAAAACTCAAAGCTATCACTGACAAATCTTAATGCCAACCAAAAATGAATATTTACCTTGAGAAGCTCTTAATTGCCGCATACTGTCTGGATCAACCTACAAGAATAGTACAGGTAAAGGATCGTCAGAATAGTAAGCTCATTAAAGCAGCATAATCAGCACCATCTCTAGTCAAACATAGTTGTAGTGTGCATGTCCACCCTCTTACCCTGTCTTGGCTGGCCCCCACAGCTATCTTCAAACTTTTCTCAATCATTCTACGATCTCCATAGATGGATTTGATGACCTTGTATACATCCCGAGCATGGGCTGAAATATCTGGTCAAATCAAAAGCACCAACCACACAACAAACACTGAAACTGAATAAAACATCGGTACACTCAAAACCTTAAGAATGCAAGGACTTAACTGTCTCTACCTACATGTGTGATACCTTGTTCACGTTCCACAGTGATGAATGTGTGCCTGAAACGAGACACAAACACTGGCTGATCCTTCCAACTAAATGTCCCCTTTTCTCCGGCGCACTGAGGCAATAAGCTGGTAGGGAGGAAGATTATGGAGTACTTGCCTAGTGGCATAGAATAAATTGCTGCTACCATTTTGGCAAAATCTATAAAGGAGAGGAAAAGTATACGAAATTGAGCGTGAAGTGTGATAGATTCAAACAGAACAGGATCCTATGTGTTACTTACCCTCAGGGGCGTGAGTACTGTAGTAAGATACCAGTTTCTCCTGTTGCTTGAAAGCTAGATTACATTAATTAGGGAAGAACAAGTGAATTAGTTACTGAGAGTCACATTGATATCCATTGTTCGACTACACTAAAACATGAACTCCACATGCTTTTAACATGCTACAATATATATAGACTGTCACATCTAACTTACAGAATTTGTGGGGCTCCACTCGAAAGTGTGTCATAATTCTGCTACCTCTAGCGGTTACTGTATTCAACAAACGAAATGATCATGTTATTGATGAATAAGGCAATCCTTAAACAAATTCCATCTACGTATTATGGCATAAAATAGTATTAGAATTATTTCAAACATTCCTTCCATTTATATATACTAGCAAGTACCTCGCCACACAGGGTTTATTAACCTTTGCAAATCAGATATTTTTTTTATACATTGTTATTATCCTTTACCACTTGGTTAGCTACACCAGTCTGCTATTATACACACACCACCACCAGTCGTCACCACTTCTACTTTACCAACCCGGCTCAGTTTTCATAAATACACATACCATTGTCATTACTGATGATTCTTTACCAACACTTCTCCACTATACACACTCAATCATTGTCCCTCTTTACCGACCCTATATGACGACGCTTTACCGACCCTTTATGATGACACTTTACCGGGTCACTATGACCACACCGTACAGACCCGTTATGACTACGCTATAAACAGGCTCAGCTCATGAGTTATTCACGAATACACATACCATAGTCATCATTACTGACAAGGTTGTCTTACCAATCATAAACTATTACATGATAAATAATTCAATTACTTTAATTTGGTCCAGTTTAGAAAAACTTGCATACCTGATCCTGGAACGAGCTGCTCTTGTAGTGTTGAAACTAATGACGCAATTGCTGGAGGAACATCTTCACTGGTTGCATTAGAAAGAAATGAAATTTGAATGGTAAGTGTCACTTCAGGAAGGACCTGGAATATAGAGAAATTACAGTAATAGTCCTTTATTCCTGGTATTGATATATTCCCTGAACACAGTATATGATTGCATACTGTTGTTAGATAATGCCATACATTAGATTATATACCTAACTCAGAAAGTTGTCTAGAAACCATAGTTTTGTTGATGAATATACCCTATTGTACTAGTTGAAATGATATTAGTAGTCTTCAGTATTCTTTTTTTAAATAAAAGTGTAGTTTTAAACTTTAATATATACATATGTTGGCAGCCAATAATAATAATTATTATAATTTTAATGTTTCGCTTACTGTAGTGGCCCCCAGCTTCTCAATTTCACTGTAGGGAAGGGGACGTCTATAAACTTCAGTAGTTTTCCACCATACAGGCAAACCCACCAACACTGATACCGCTAGAATACATAAAGAAGAAATGTACTGTCTAGTCAAATCCGCCATTACAGCTGCAATTTCAGGTAATGATCGTTACCAAATTATACGCAGCGCTTAAACTTTGAACCCCAGGAGTTATTCCGAGTGTGTAGTTAAATTCTTGTCACTGAGTAATGACAGCGGTTGAAAACGACGGCACTGGAAGAAATACACTATTTAGGAATGGAGGGGTGGTTATCCCTGAAGCAGCCAGGTTTGTTCTGAATCTTGATTATGGTAATCGAAAGTCTGTAAGTACTGAATGGTATTTTGTTTTGTTGCTGTTTTGTTGCTGTTTTTGTTATTGCTGCTGGTGAGCAGTGATCAAAGTACAGTTCAGAACGTCATTGGCCTCCTACAAGATTATGTCCCTCAGGTCAGTTTACCTGTGGAAGGTTTTATGTACATTGTATTTGTATTTTGGTTGTAGATTAAAAAAAATTAATCACTATGAAATCATTTTATTCAGCATCAAAACAATGTATGAGTTTAGATGTATAGTTCGTCACTGCTTTCTTTGAGAATTTTTTTAACTTTTCTAATGAATTCCCATAGGAGTTGTGGTATGGAAGTTGGGAACTGCAATGCAATATTCATAATTTGTCTGGGAACTATGAATCCTGGCAACTCACTACCATACTTGTAGAATGTAGTGGGGATAAATGAGGGTAATAGTGTTTGTGTGTGTGTGTGTGTGTGTGTGTGTGTGTGTGTACATCAATGGCATGTACTCACAAGGAAGCACCAGTGTGTCACAATACAGGAATAAATGTTTTTTGCTGCTTGAAAACTTAGTAGTCCAAGTTGTATTTTGTGCGTGCATTTGAAAATGGGTGTGAATGCCTTGGAAGAGGATGGAGGAGGGATAGGATGGGGGGGATGATGTCTAGGATACAGCTTTTGCAAAAGTGTATTCATTAAAGTTATTCAATGAAGTGGGGACGCAAGTAACTATATAGATGTGGGCTATATTGAGTTGGGTTTTTTTGTTGGTTTTTAGTTGTATTTTGTTTTGAAATGGCTTATTGTATAGCTATCACTCCTGAAGACTTAGTTTCATTAAACCTGCCATTGTCTGTACTCGCCTCAAATTAGCTTTACACGTAATCAATACTGGGGGGGGATGTTGGTGGGAGAAAGAGAAGGATATGTTTAATTTATACACCATTTTTGTCATAAATTAGAATTATGCGGAGAGCATTTTAAGCGCTTCCAGCACTTGCTCACACCTTGCTAATTCGTCTCATTAGTGCTCGTCTGTGGTGAATGTTAATAGGCCGTGTCAGGTTCCAAAGAAGTGGAAAAGAAAGAGAGGGTGCTGTGGGCGGAGTTTGAGACGGGAGACATCAATGACATGACGCTACCTCACATGGCCACTGACAACCAGGTCGGTAGTCAGGGAACGGGGAATGGCTCACCTCCTCTTCTGTTGACTCTTGGCTTCTCAAATGGCTACTCAATATGGATGATACCAGTGAGAATGGAGACAGAGTGAGGGGGGGGGAGTAAGGGAAGAAAGATTTAGTGTGCAGGCACTTGGGTGTGAGTGGTCAGGTGGGGTTGGGGGGGGGGTAGGGAGTGGGGTAGCAGTAAGGTGTAGGCAGGAGAATGGAAGGTGGAAAGTGGTATTGATGATGAGGAGCAAGGGAAAGAGTGTGGGTTGTGGATACTGAGTAGTTGGTGGTATGGGTGAGAGTAGCTGCAAGTAAAAGACATCATTACCAACATGATAGGTAAGGTGGTTAGCTTGGGATATACCAAAGTAACTAGGTTTTACTGATTGATTTAAATTTCCTAGCCGGAAGGAGATGCTAGTGGGTGTTCTGTTGCTGGGTGATGGTGGACTGCACGCACAAGTCAGGCTCCTCAGAAGTCCCGACAGGAATGGGCGTGGCACCTGATGCATATACAGCCAAAAGACCTATCATAGCAGTTGTTAAGCGTGGAGGTAATACAATCTAAGGAATTTTATGTGGTTTTATTATCTTGGCTTTTCTTATTTTTTTCTTCTTTCTTTTCCCAGTTGTGTGTAATTTATTTATTTTGTAGTAGTAATTAATGATGTTCATACCAAAACTCAATTGGGTTTTGCTGTGAGAAAAAAAAACACTTTATTCAGTTGTTAGTTTTATAATTGTTGGCAAGCTGAAACATATGTGTTGTTATACTGTTTGAGTAATCCTTCGTTCAAGTGGGATTTTGCACTATTCTGACTCCATACCCACTCACTGGCAGCAGCAAAACATATTGACATGGTTGTAATGAAAGAAGCACAATGATTACAAGTGCCTAGTTCATTTTCCTCGTATTCTCCTCCGTACTAATCGCCTTTTTACCATTCTCATTTTATTTAAACCCCACCCCCTGTAATTTTTTTCCTTGGTGAAGTGTCTTAGCATAGTGCATTATCAAGTCTGTCCCTCTACATGTGACATGTGTGAATGTAGTTGTGATGAGTCCACGGCACCCTACTCCACACTGCAGCTCATTTCTCTGAGAGCTGCAGAAGACTCATGGGGCAAGCCTTTCAAGAAATATAATTTCAAGTTGCGGCCGATCATGGATATCCAGTGCAATAGAAGGTGAGATAGAAATGGAGGGAGGGAGGGAGGGAGGGAGGGAGGGAGGGAGGGACCTCTATCTACTGGTGTACTGGTAAACTTTCATTGCACATTCTTTATCATTTGTTGTTGTAATTGTTTTTTAAAGCTTCCATCTGATACTGCTTGTATGTATTCACCACCATGTGTATTGTGTATTAAGCCTGTTTTTTTTCTTCCTGCAACTTGTTTATTTGAGTGTGCTTATGCTATCAAATGATGTATCATTTATTCATAGAGTTTTACCAGTTTTTGTGTGAAGTATTGTAACAGTTTTCTCACAGTGTGTGTACCAACTGGCTTGTTTTCAGGGTAGTGGCTGTAGTGCTACAGAAGAGGATTGTAGTGCTGGATGCTGGATCTCTGGAATACAGATTTATAGTCAAAAGTAAGGCTGGGAGAGAAGTTGCACTATTGCCAAGAATTTTGGCGTGTGTGTGCGTGGTGTGTGTGTGTGTGTGTGTTAAACATTGAACATTAGTAGACTCGAATCTCTCTTATTCAGACAATCTTGGATCTAAATGTTGTAACTGAGACTCATCGGAAGAGCTTATTTGATTGTAGTCTTAATTCGAAAGTGTGCACTGAATGGCCTTTTTTTTCTTTCTTGCTTCTGTGCTAAAAGTCCAATTATCTCTTTCCTTACTTCTATGTGAGGCAAGAGGTTCATAATTCATTGAATGCCAGAGAGTGTCAAGAATAGAGACTACCAAGTGCATTATCGTATGTATATGTTACAGACCAACTACAAACTTGGACTGTTTTAAAATGGTCTAGCCGTTTTAAAACGGGCCAGACCGTTTTAAAATGGGCCAGACCATTTCCAAACCTCAGACTGTTTTAAAACAGGCCAGATCATTAAAAAAAAAAACAGGCTAGACCACTGGCCAGACTATTTTAGAACAGGCTGGTCAAATTATTCAAACCATTTTGAAGGGTGTCAAACATCAATCATTAAAACGAGTCAGATAGTAAACCTGGCAAAAAACAAAAACAAAAACACACTGCTAAATGTAAATAGGGCAGTTGCCAAAGCAGACCCAAGACACAGAACTCTTGTGTGTTCATAAATATTTTTTTCTCCGAATAGAACTATTTAAAAAAAATTGAAATAAAACAGATAGTCTTTTAAAAAGTTTGTTAATCTAAACTTCACTAATCCAAGCAATTTGGGCATGCCAATCCTATTAAAAACACACTTGATCGTTTGTGCGTGCATCTGTCACTTGTCCATCTTCTTAAAAGAATGTAACTGAAAAGACCTCGCAATAAACTTCTTTTAAATGAAAGTTTAAAAAAGCTCTCACACTCACAAATAACTAGTGCAGGAATACAGAGTAGTCATACCATTATAATTATAGGAAGGGCTACAGTTTATCAATCTATTAGAGCATTAACGAAAGCTGAGTAAGGTGGGTCGCAGTCATCTAGGGTGAAAACCTATAAGATAGGCAAAGTCATTCAGTAGACATGGCTATGTTCTCATGATCAGACAAAAAAAAGGAAAAAAAAGACAAGTACACAAATTACAATGTGAGAAATGCATAAATATGTAATGAGTTTTTTTTTTCAAACCAAACATTTCACAAATTTGAACACCCTCTTGGTCCCACTAAAGTATTCACCCACACAGATACAAAGATCAACAAACAACAAGTTAGATGTTAATGAATCATGTTGCTCAGGAGTAATCTCTTTTTCCAGCTAGCTCTGTGCACAACAGATTCATTACAGAAAGGTCACTAAAATAAGGGGAAATATATTGTATGTCTATGGAATTTTGAAAAGAGGGTTTATTTCTCTTTACCAACAATGGAGTGATATGATCTAAATCAGGCTATTATGCCCATAACCACATTCTTTTATTAACAAATTCAAACTATATTATAAATTACACAGGACACATTCAATTAAAGGAAAAATATCATTTCTCTTTTTACTCTATGTGTCATATTAGTATAATCATCTGAAGTCCTGCTTTTCCGGCTCACTTCCATCAGAAAAAAACAAACAAACAAACTAAGAACAGAAACCTGCCTCAGTGTGTCTATGTCCTTGGGCTATAAAATAGTTCAGGGTTTGATACAGGATTTTTTGCTAGGGGGGGGAAAGTCAAATAGCGACCTTATAGTTGTATTTTTTTGTCCTTGCAATACTAGTAAGGTAAAAAAATTAAACTTATTTTATTATATTTATGTATCGATCAATTGATTACCTCTAATAAACAGCTTTGTTCATTTTGAAAGCTGAATAGCTCTGACATTAATTAAGCCAGACTCCTAATAGGTTATCCTTCTAGTTTGAATGGAGTAGGTGTATCATTTTATGGATCACCAGTTCCAGTTTGAAAGCTGCTTTTAGCACTGGTCATTGTGAAGCAGCTGCCTGGTTGGTAAGGGTATATTTGTTGTATTTTAGGAAAAAGAGACCTTGTGGCTCCAAAGGAAGTGAATCCGAACCAAAAAAAAGCAAATGTGATAGCTATGAATCGGTGGAACACAAGGAACAGATTCGAGCAGTGCAGCAGAGAGAGAGAGTGAGGAGGTGAGGGAGGAAGAGAGAAGAGGTGAGAAAAGAAGTGCAGCAGAGGGAAGAAGGGCAGCAGAGGGAAGAAGAGCAGCAGAGGAAAGAAGGGCAGCAGAGGGAAGGAGTGCAGCAGAGGGAAGAAGTGTAGCAGAGGGAAGGAGTGCAGCAGAGGGAAGAAGAGCAGCAGAGGAAAGAAGTGCAGCAGAGGGAAGGAGTGCAGCAGAGGGAAGAAGAGAAGCAGAGGGAAGGAGTGCAGCAGAGGGAAGGAGTGCATCAGAGGGAAGGAGTGCAGCAGAGGGAAGAAGGGCAGCAGAGGGAAGAAGGGCAGCAGAGGGAAGGAGTGCATCAGAGGGAAGGAGTGCAGCAGAGGGAAGAAGGGCAGAAGAGGGAAGAAGGGCAGCAGAGGGAAGGAGTGCAGCAGAAGGAAGGAGTGCATCAGAGGGAAGGAGTGCAGCAGAGGGAAGAAGGGCAGCAGAGGGAAGAAGTGCAGCAGAGGGAAGAAGGGCAGAAGAGGGAAGGAGTGCAGCAGAGGGAAGAAGTGCAGCAGAGGGACGTAATATAAAGATGAACATTGGCGGAGGCAATCCCAAACTAAGCTCCAACCTAAAGCATTCAAAGGCTAGCCTGAAGAAATTGTACAAATCTAGACTTACCTACAAGAAAAGTTGGGAGGAAAAGTATTTTTTGTATGTTTTAATAAGTATAGGTGAAAATCCTAGGGGGGGGGAAACTCTGCTCAGGGGGGGGAAATCCCAGGGTTCCCCCCCCCCCTCTGTATCAAACCCTGCAGTTATAAACCAATAAGAATTGGTTTGTACTGCAATTCACAAACCCTCGCAACTTGGGCTTCCCTCGTGTCTCAGGATTTGTAATCACATACAAACTCAATATTGGTTATAACTATTACACATAGTACTGGTAGCACAGCAGGGTATTCAATAAATTTAGATCACGTTGAACCACTGTATCTGTTAAGACATGAGTCAGTTAAAACAGTATGAGTGTGTCTAATTTTTTTGACAGTCATTTAAAAACTTCACAAAAAAATTAGAAACTGCAATGTATTTTCTGTGTAATTTTTTTAATGTAAAGTGCTTTACAGAGACAAAAAAATGTGTTTGTGTTGTGCAGCTTGGTAAGGATTGTACAATAAACTTGACCATAAATTAGTCATACCCCCCCTCCCCATGATGGCAGTAGTATAGTCTTAGTGTTTACTGTTAGCTCTTGCAACATTTCATACTACTATATGATGCAGCAAGATGCAAGGACGCAATCTGATCGCAATATTCTGGCTCTGGTGTGATGCTGCCTGATGTGGCTACCACCATAGCTGTCTCCATGTATGTCACATCACTGTCAGCTTCGTCTGAATCCACATCATGTGGTTGAACTTTGACACAAAGGACTGCATTCGTGGCTTCTCTGGTGGACTTTTCTCGATGCAGCATCGTGTGGTGTTTATTGTGGCATGTGCGGCAGGTGGACTTGGAGGGACAGTGCGTGTAGCCATGTCCTTCTCCTAGACAGTTAGTACACAATCGCTTCTCCCAAACAAACTGGTTTCTTTTGTATACGTCATAGTGGGCAAAGGGTTGACACTGAACTAAGTTGTGCTTGTCTGTGCACAGAGGGCACTTGATAACTGGCGGCGATTTATTCGACTTGCTCTTGGCTGAGCTGTTGGCTGGTGATGTGGAAGTGGTTCCAGAGGCGTCTGGTGCCATTTGTTTGACAAGTTTTCTGATGTATTCCTCGGCATCTTCTACTTCTTCAGGGGGTCAAACTCTCTGTGGTGATATACTAACACAATGTAAATGTAAACAGAAAGATTTCTGGAGGGTACGCTTACTGTCTACTATATTCTACTATATTTGGCAAGAAGTCGAAACGTCGGGTTAAGTTTTAATTAACAATATTATTGGCTGTAAGAACGAGAAAATTTGTTATTATTATAATTATTTCAGCCGAGAATGACTGAGTCACTAGTGATTAATGAACACTACTATATGATGCAGCACGACGTAAAGGATGCAAATGCATGTAAGATGTGCTTAATTAGGCAGCATTTAGGCTTGACATGAACGTGTTTCCACACACGAATTTGACAAGCTTGCATCTGAAACTTTGGAACCACTAAAACATCTTATCTTTGAAAATTGTATTTACTGTTTTTTTTTAAGGTTGTTAAACGTTTTCTCCCAGAGATTTCCTAATTACCTCATATGTTCCCTCTTACAATTTGTGGGGAACTGGATTCAACAAACAATAGACTAATAATTTGTGCTCTTGTATCTGGTTGCTAGTAGGAGCCTGCCCGACTTTCAGGTGAGACTGCTCTTGGTTTTAATTGTACATCACCACTGTAAGACCAGCAACATTTGTGGCTAGTTTGGAGCCAGGCTGTTTTAAAATGGGTTGGCCTGTTTTAAAATGGTCCAGACCATTTTAAAATGGGCTTGTAGTTTGAAAATGGTCTGTAACATATATATGTCATCAGCTGTTATCAGTGATACACAACACTTACCTGATTACCAACATTTGCATGCAGCTGCTCATTTTGGACGGGTTATGTATCATTTCATTCTTAGGTTTTGTGTTCATACCTATCCAGCATAGCCTTCTCACTTTAGTCTTCCTTTTGCAAGCATTTACAAATTTATTTATCTGTGTTGTATTTCAAGATGACTATCCCTGTGCCTCTTTTCCGTGTAACCCAATTGCTCTTGGGACAAGATGGCTGGCTTATTCAGAAACAAAGGTTAGTAAAGAATGTTCTGCATGAACAAGAAAACAATTAGAGCATTGTTTGTACTATACAGTGATATATTGTACTATAATTAATACATACGGTATATTCAGTCCTTTCGAGAATTTTAAAGAAATGACTTCTAGTTGTTGACACTTTCAGGTTTTCTGCTAGTTCTTTGTACCTGTGTGTGTGTTTCACATTCCATGTGTTGGTGTACATGAGTAAGTGTACATGTATGTACATATGGAAACTGTAGCTGTCATCCAAGCACCAGAGCGTGGGAGGAATGTCTCGTGCTATTGCATCCTCTGTGGCTACCACCATGCTCAAGAGTGTCAAGAAAGGCATCTCTGCTCTCAGTAAGTCTAAGGTCAAAATAACATGTGGAGGTTTTGAAACAAGAATCACATGACAGGATATACACATGTATGTATGTATGTAAGTTAGAGAAATACTTATTTTATGTTACCATTGGTAGCTTTCTTCCAAGATTGATGTCAGCAAAAGTAGTTGTGGTGAAACAACGTGTGCCCCTCCCCCCTGAATGCATTTTTTTTTGTACCGATAAGTTACTGTAAGTCAGCAATCTTCTACTAAGGACTATATTAAGTTCAGAATTAATATGTAGAAATTATAGGAATATAAAATAAAAAAATAAAATAAAAATAGGCTGCTGTTGTTTTTATGTACAGTATATTGTAGGTCATAAGCTTTATTTGGGTTTGAGTACATGTTATTATGTCTATACTATTAAAAGATACATTTTATTAATGGTTTATCATTCCACACTTCCTTGTAATTTTGCCACTCTTTTGTTACGTAACAAGTAAAAGCCATGTGTGTTTACATTCTACACCAATGCATGAATTAATATGCCAAATGACTACTTGCTGGACTAGGTGACACAATCAGCGGCCTCAGAACAAAAGCACAGAGCTCTGGGTCGCCGGTTGTCTACGACAAAAGCACAGAGGTATGTTATTACTGCAATGTTTAGACGGCCACATTTTGAAAATTATATTTTGTTACCTTAGGAAGTTCAAGTCTCCTATTCTAACATCATTACAGTCCTGGACACAGCTCACACATTTCAGGAGAAATCTGAAGTACGTGTACTGCTGGTATAGTAGTTATTTTGGTTGGTGTCAATTCTCTGTATTTAATAGGTATGCATCAATATCCCATATTTTCATTATGCTCGTGTTAAAAGTGTAAAAAGACATTACAGTATAATATTCAGAGTTTCATTCATTTTGTGTTGTAAAGTTGTTGTTGTTGTTTTTTGTTTTTGTTTTTAACTGTATTGAGTCGTCAGAAGGAGCAAAATGTGGTTGAAGTATCCAAGTATTATTTTTTAAAAGGCACGGGTTACATATAGAAGTGTGTAATTCGTTTTCTAATTGTGTTTTAAATTTTTTGTATGAGTAGTTGAAGTTACAAGACCTGGATCGTGACTGTCCCGCTGTAGTGGCTCACTTTGTGGCTCATGCTGGGCCTGACGTGCATATAGCAGCTTTGCAGTTCAACCCCAGGTGTGTGTGTGTGTGTGTGTGTGGTATTTCTAAAGCGGACATTTATTCTTTAGTTGGACAATTAAATGTCGATAACAGGGGATCCCCCTGCTTTTAATGGCTTGTTTACCCACTCGAAACAACAGAGGTGCCTGTATCTTGGGGTTGGGGACAAAATAGTTTCACTACACCTGTTCAATTGCTATGTTGAGATTTGTCATCCACCTTATGCTTTATGAGTTGATGCATGACTGCTCTCTTTCTGTACATGCAATTCTTCTTCAATTTTTTTTTGTTGTTGTTGGTTTAGTGGAAATCTTCTTTTATCTGCCAGCACAGAAGGTCACACCTTCCACTTGTTCCAGATATTGCCACACCCACTTCTCTCGTCTGAAACTGCAGTACACCACCTCTACAGTTTGTACAGAGGAGCCACCTACGGTGTGGTAAGTATGGGAGTGGCTGATAGGAGTAGGTTAGCAATGAGGAATACCGTGGTATATAGTATCATTGAGGGCAGGGCATTTTATGTAATTATTGATTGGGTAAAGTTAGTAAATTTTGCGAGTCGCCTTATAAGTCTTATGTATTGCATGCTGAGTCCAGTTGAACTTCCGTAATTTGGAAAGTACTAATCCAAATAGCTTGCAAGTTGAGCCCCACCCCTCAAAGCCACATTTCCCCCACTCACTTTGAGAGGCTGTAGTTACTTTACCCTTTTTCTGTGCTACTCGAAGTTGGAATGTTACTCAAAAGCTCCAGCATACTACTTTAACAAGCTAAGGTAAAACCTATTGAAATAACTGATTTTTTTTTTAAGTCTGTGTAAAACAACAACAACAACAACAACAAACTTTGTTTACAGTCATATACTTATACGATTCGTTAAAAAAATTAATGATTACATTACCTTTATATACTTGATTATTCCTTCTTCTTTTTTTTTTATCCGAACACCCTTTGATCTTTTATTGTTAGGATTACTGAGGTTCTACTGGATATATTTTTCATAGAATTCAACTACTAAACTATCACTAAGTACAGTACAGACAAGTCACTTAATGTGCAATCAGTAACCCACTTGTAGAAGAGAGGAGAGAGTTCTTATCTTATCATGACATAGTAGAGTACTTCTCTTGTCACTGGTACTATTGCATTCACAGGTTCAAGATGTGGCTTTTTCCTTGGACAGTCGTTGGGTAGTGGTCAGCACTCTGAATGGGACTTCACACGCTTTCCCCATCACTCCGTACGGTGGCGAACCGACAGTTCGAACTCACATATCTTCAAAAGTTGTGAATCGGATATCCAGGTTCCATACCAGTGCTGGAATAGACTCTATTGGAATGAATCATAGCCATGTAGGTGCTGCATCCATTTCCAAATCAGGGCAAGCCCCGCCCCCTGTCAATCCGTCGTCCTCCCACTTCACAAGTACAGTGAATGGATATAATAACACTTGGAGTAATCCCAGATGTCTTCCTTTACCCAATCCTGTCAGTATTGCGGCCCTGCAGCAGATCAAGCAGCCTTACCAGTCCTTGCAAGGTACACGTGTTTACATATTGCTGGAGTGTTTGTTGTCACATACATCTGATGTTTCACGATTTGTTTTAAAAAATGTCAGCCATATAATTATATATTATAGTATGCTTGTATATAATATATATTGTATTTTGATAAGTATGGCAGATTAACTTTGTAACTTTGTAGTCTTGCCTGACATGGTAGTGTGTGTATGTGTGTGTGTAGCGATGGCTGGAATGAGTGGTACATTCAGTAACACTACTGGTAGCAATCCCAATGTAACTGGAGGAGGAGGAGGAGTGGGGGGAGTCTCTGGTGGTAGAGTGGGAGGTCTAGGAAAGAGCAAAGGGGCAGGAGGAGTGGCCAGTGCAGAGTCTGATGTCTCATTGGTTGGACCAGATGGAGTGTGTGTGTGTGCCATGTTTGGATGTGCCGACACAGAACTGACAATGAGTAAGTTGTACTTTTGAGAGAGAGAGAGAGAGTGTGTGTGTGTGTGTGTAGCATGCCCCACCCACCCTTCTCAATGCAAGTTTATTTATTTATTTGTATAACATTTATTTATTGTTATTTTATTATTTATTAATTATTCATTTTATCGATTATTTATTGATTGATTGATTGATTTTACCCGGAATTTGTTAGTTTGTTTTTACATAAGCTGATGAGCCCTTTTTCTCCTAGTAAAGAAATTCTAATTTATTATTAATTTTAATAACACTTAATTTAGTCAAATATCTATACCTTGGAAACTGAACGAGAAGAAAATGTTACCTGTTTGTATGGATGGCAGGAAATTGGGAAAGAGGGACAAATGGATGTGCATTTGTATGTATGATGTATGTATGTGTCAGTACATACGTGTTAGTACATACATGCCTACATGTAATACCTGTGTTTCACCATGTGGCAGAAAAGTATGCCCGCATTCATACTTCTGTCCCCCTCCCTCGCTTTACATAGACTAATCCTAATACAATCGTACATCCTTGCATTGTAGACAGAGAAGAGGGAGGAGCTAGTTATTCTCTGTACATCCTTGGTGCGAATGGAGTGCTCACCAAACACTGCTTGCAACCGTGCAAGCAGGAGTCTGCCCCTGAGGGAGATGATGCTCCTATTACACTACACCAGCACTCACAGATACAATGGCGACTCATGGGGTAAGGCTAATTCCCATTTGTGTGCTTTTTAGAGAATGAGATAGGTGGGTAAGGTGGTGGAGACGGATATATAGTGAGTGAGTAAGGTCAGAATTTCGTTTTTATTTTTACTGTGTGGTGGTTTTGAAGCAATAGGTGTGTGTGTGTTCGGAAGTCCGTAACCCATCTACATTTTTTTTTTTCTTTTTTTTTTTCTTTTCTTTTCTTCAATTGGGTATTGAATAATATATGTATTAGTGACTACTTTTATTTCCCCCAGAACTCCTCCGGCTGTGTCTCCAGGTTATACTCCTCTCCCGCTTACCAACGACCATCCTCTAATTAAAGCCAATGACACTTACTTGAAAAGTATGTCTAGTAGAGGTAAGGATTGAACTTATTGTACACACACAAACACACACGACACATGACACACACACACACATATTTTGGAGTAGTAGTACTCACTTACTTGTCAGGGAGTCAGATCTGAAAGATAGCTGGGGTGATTTTCAGTATGTAAACTACACAATGAATGCTCTCATGCTCCAAACACTGAAATTTGTTGTGCAAGTATTACATCCCCCCGTTTAATAATTTTTACTCATTATTACCATAATGATGGGGGGGGGGGGGTGGACTAGTAAGAATAACTCTTTTACATGTTTTGTCTCAACTGCAATGAAAACTAGTATTTCTCAGCCTTCTTTTACGCATTAGATGTGGCAACCAAATATATTTAATTCTGTATGGTTTAAAAAAAAGCCTGTGAAAGAGATAGAATACATCTAAAAACTAGTATTGTTTAAAGCCTATTTTTTAATTGTGTGTGTGTGTGTTCATGTAGGTGCACAGCAGCTACAATCTGATGATCAGCCCAGTAGTTCCCATCGACTCCCATCTCCGCCTTCTCCTTCCAGTGCCGTTTGGTTGTCACAGGTTGAAATTCTTACCCACGCCCCACCCAGCAGGCGCCTGTGGATGGGTCCCCAGTTCTCCTTCAAGACATGTCACAGACCATCTGTGGGAGTGTGCCAGTCCATCTCAGGGAACAACGTTCATCTTCCTTCCACTGCAACGGCTAACCTAATTAAGACTCCGAGTCCGCCTAATACAATCATTTACTCCGGCAGCCTCAACTCAACTAGCTGCCCCTCGCAGATTGGGTCCATGCCGACCGTAGTTCCAGTTAGACCATCAGAACTAGCAGACAATAGTTCTGAGGGAACTGCTGTCTTGTCTACCAACATTGACATCCCATTGCTGGACTTAGATTCTCCTGATTTTCAAAGTTTGAAGATGAAGCCGCTAGACCAGCCGATGCCGTCTCCTGCAGGTCAAGACGCAGACCTGGTGTATGTGCAGGACAATCATGATACAGGTGAAGGTGGATGATCTGATATTGTCATAAATCTTCATTAATACTCTCTAATAATTTCTTTAATAGCACAATTTGATTTTAACACAGATACGAAGCTAAAAAATACTAATTATGAATGATTATAAACTCAATCTAATAGTAAATATATAGGCTTGTAAACTGCATGTAAAAAGAGACTAGCAGAGACCAATGTATTTGGATGTAATTGGATTTTTAACATGGCTCATTTATTTGTTTTACCTCTATTATCCGTCTATAGGTATGGTGGAAGTTTGTGGATCATGGAATAAGTTAGCCCCAACGTTTGAAGGATCTCCATCTTTCACTGGAAATGTTCAGAGGCAGCTGGAAGATGCCATGGGAGAGCTAGATGTTCAAAATGTCACATTTGCATCAAGTAGAGTTAAGACTGGCTTTAGTCCTCCATGAACAGTTCATTCATTTTATCTCCATGCAATGCAGCATATTTAAATCAATGGTAGCATGCAAGTATAGTTATTCAGGTGCTAAAACATTCTATTATTATTATAGTCGTCTGTTTTTCTTCTTTTGTATCCTTTCAGACTTCAAATCATATCCTCTTGACAATTCAGCTGATTGTACTTTATTAAACGAACAACGTCTCAGTTGATAAAAATATTGGAAAAATGAGAAATTGCGACGAAACGCGGGAATTATTAAATGTTCCTGCTTGCTGTCTATCGAGCTAATGCTATATCGTTAGGTCTAAGAACTGGAAGGGAGGTTATGTATCTAAGGGCTTTGTTTGAGGAGGAAAGTTAAAAGGCTAGTGTACTTACTTTATTTACTCCCCTGAACTGGTATTACGGGGGAGTGTTACCGGGGGACACAGCTGGTGTCACACAGCTGAGATTCTCACGTCGCTGGAGACACCCCTGTTCGAACTTAGCGAAGGAGTTGGTGTCGGTGCCCGTATTGCCGTGACAAGTTTATTGTTTAAGGAGAGTATAAGCAGTTGCCATTACGTACAAGTTCTTTATCACATATATAAGAGTTAGTAGAAATTATTCGGATTGATGGCTAGTCATATACCAGTGGATAAAAATCTGTCTGATTCTCGTAGTGTCCACTCTATGGATGCTTTCTCAGCTAATGATGTGGCCATACATGCTGAAGTAGATGGCTTTGATGATTTTGAAACAAACTCTATGGGCCAACCCCAAGAGCATTATTTCAAGCCTCGTGGACATGCCAATGCTTCTTCATTGCAGTATAGATCCAATGTATCTCCTTCTTTGACCGATAGCACACTGTACAGCTTTTCTGACTTGTCAGCAAACAGCGAGGCCATTAGTGAAAAACCCAAGCTAGGTTTGACTGACAGTTTCGGGATCTTGCCTCAGTCTTATCAGAGGCCTGGGTCTAAGTCCAGGTCCAAGGTGCTTCAATCTCCTGGATTGCCCTCAAATTTGGGCCAATATGACCAACAGTTGTTTCCTACTGGAGCTAAGGTGGTCAAAAATTATCACTCCGCTCCAACTACGCCCATTGGTTCAGACCAAAGAGAGCCTCTGCTTTCTAAAGAATTGGCCCCCCCTCTCACTAGCAGTAATCAGAAAAAATTGAATCCGTCGTCAAGTCCGCTCAACAATATAACCCAGTCCCTGCCCATTTCTCCATCTAATTCGAGTCCGATTATGAAACGGGCTGTTTCAGCTGACAAAGTGAACCCTTTACCAAATGACATTTCAGTTGTTCGTCCTCAGACTGGTACAGTAGTGGCTACAGGTATAACTGACGATGGCAAAGACGGGGTTGGTGAAGACAAAGCAGGAAACTCTCATGACACAGCCACCAAAGATAGAGATCAAGATGACCCTTCCATTGAGACGTTGTTGCCTTCTCAACAGGATGAAGCTGAGAATATTTCTCGTGAGGTGACACCCACCCCTGGATCAGTGACACATAGTAAATATACACATCAAAAGGAGGGACCGGTAGAGGGTGACAATCTGGATGGCAGTGATTCCGTAGGGCACAGGTTGTCAGAATCAACTGTGAGTGACAACCATGAGCCTGCACAGGAGGATGTGGTGCAGTTGCAGTGCACGACTCATGTGGATTCTGATGCAGCAGAGACAGGTTCCGTGGTATCGGTTCAACAACTGGCCGAGGACTACCTGAGTGTAGAACCAGCAGACTTCAGCAACTCTACTGTTCCTTCTGAGCCTGGTCCACTTACTTTGCCAACTGCTGCCAGTCCATCTCTGTCCAAAGCCAATCCTTGGAACAAACTGCCAAAGCCTGTTGAAAAGGTAGTACCTTTAACTCCGAAAAAAGATCAGTTGCCAAGTCCTGGCAAAATACCTGCGCACATGACTGCATCTGAACCAATTGAGACCAGCTCACCAGCCATTCTGTGTAATCCCATTCCTTCAGATTTCAAGCCTGACCCTGCCCTTTTGAGAAGGGATGATCACCAGACCAATTCTTTTCAAGGAACAAGTGAGCGTGAGCAAGATCTGGAAGAGCAGTTGGCTGAAGAAAGAAAATTCCGCTCTCATTTGGAAGGGCAATTGGAATCTCTGTCTGAAGAATATCAGATGGCTCTTGGAGATCGATCTGATTTGCTGAATAAACTGGGAAGATCGAAAGCCCAGCTAGATGAAATTAGTGAAGCACTTCAGAGAGAAAGAGAAAACAACAGGAAAGTAGCAGCTGAAGTGGGTGACCCAAGTTCTCGAGTAGTCCCTGCATCAGCATCTTTGCAAAACAATGAGGAAATATTGCAGCAGAAAGAAGCAAATAGAAAAATTCAAAATAGTTTAATGAGGGAGAAACAGAAGTCCGAGAAGTTAGAAGAAGAGTTAAAGGAGGTCAGGGAAGCTTTGCATCAAACCGAATCATCTGTTGGTGAACTGGAAGAAAAAATTAAGCACAATCAAGCAGAGCTGCAGAGGAAGTCTGATGAAAGCGAAGAGAGATTGTGTAAGTTGTCAACTTTAGAGGCTAGTTACGGGGCTCTTGAAAAGAACAAGCAGTGGCTTCATGATCAGCTTCAAGAAGGATTGAAGGCCAAATTGGCACTTCAGGAAGAACTTAGAGAGGCCAAAGCATCAAACATAGCACAGGCAATTAAAACTGACCAAGTCCTCCAGGAAAATGCCTTACTTCAGCAGCAAGTGAGCGATCTTCAGAAAGGGGTACTTATAGACAAAGAAAAGCTTGTAAGTCAGCTGGAGGAAATTGAAGCTGGAGTGCTATCCCGTGAAGACTTGTGTTCCAATTTACTTTCGGAAAAAAGCCAGTTGGAAAATATGGTCAAACTTAAAGACGACATGGTCTCTAAACTCAATGGGGATCTTGGCAGAGCTCAGGTAGAGAAAGAAGAACTGCAAGAACAGATGGCTCAGGAGTCTGAAGAGAAGGCCAAATGGTCACGCAAAGCCGGTGACTTGGAAAGAGAAAGTAAAAGTCTCTCTAAGAAGGTGAAAGATTTGGCTCATTCATTGGAGACAAAAGAGAGTGAGTGTCATGAATTGGAGAAAGCAAAAGCTTCTCTTCAGGAGAAGCTGAGACAGTCTGAAATGGAATGTGTCAGCAGAGATGGTATTATCCAGACACAAAATGAGGCCAAAGACATGCTACAACGCGAGCTCGATCTTGTCAATGAATCTAAGGAGGGTATAGTAAAGGAACTGGAAGACGCTAAGTGTGAAGTTGCTAAACTAGAAACTGATGTGAGGGCAGCATTAGATAAATGTGCTGAGAAAGATGAGCTGCTGCAGAATTCTATGCAAGCTTCTTCTGAAGGCAGTAAAAATGAAGTGATGCAGGCACTATTGGCAGGTAAAGACCGGGAAATCAAAGAGAAGGAGGCTGTTGTAAAGTCTTTAGAAGAGCAAGTGGGGGACTTGGTGAAGGAGTTCACAACTCTTCAGTCAGATTTCCATGCTCAAAGTGGGTCTGTGAATGAAAGCATCACTGAGAAGGATCGCGTAATAGCTCATCTTTCTGCTCTGAAGGAACAAAGCGAGCAAGACCTCTATTCCTTGCGAGAAGACAGTGACAAATTGCAAGAAAAAGTCACCCAACTCCAACATGAAAAGGCTCGCCTGTTAGGGAAACTAGAAGGCTCTGTTCAGCCTGAGTACTACCAGAAAGCTCTTCAAGACAAGACTGAAATGCTTGCTAGTCTTAATACAGAGAAGTTAAAATATCAGCAAGATCAACTGAAAAACCAAGGCAAATTAAACCGACTGGAGAAGGAGCTAAGAGAATCTCAGAAAGCACTGTCAGTTCTGCAGACTGATAAAAAGAAAGCTGAAGATAAATTAAGAGAAGATATAGAAGCAGTGAAGAAAGACAATACTCATCTATTGGGAAAATTAAAGGAGACAGAAGAAAAGCTTCATTTAGCACAAGTAGAGATGGCTAGTTCACGTGGGATTTCAGACAGTTCAAGACAGTCAAATGACTATGTTTTAGCATTGAGAGGGAAGTGTGATGAACTCAGAAAAGAGAACCAAGCATTAGCCCGCAGTCTTGAGGAAGAAATAGAGCAAAAGAGAGAAGTTGAAAGGGCAAGTGGACTTGTTGCTTCGCAGCTCAAGCAAAATTTCGAGGTAGAGAAAAAAATCTTGCAAGAAAAGAACAGGGAACAGTCCTTTGATTTGGAGAGATTGCAAGGAAAGCTCAAAGGACTTCAAGCCACCCAAGCTACTTTGAGGGAGCACACATCAACTCTAGAGGCGTCTTTAGCGGAAAAAGAAGCTACTGTGGTAAGGCTCTCAGGCAAGATGCAGAGGCTAGAGGAGGAAAGTGAGACTGATGTGCAGCAGCTAAAGGCGCGAGTTGCTTCTTTAGATTGTCAGGTAAATGACAAGGAAAAGGAGGTTGTCGAGTGCAGAATGAATGTTTTTGAAGAGAAGAAGAAAGTGGAGCAACTGGAGCAAGAGATGGAACGATTGGAAGCTGAGTTGGCAACCAAAACTGGAGAATTGTCTAGGTTGAGTGCAGAGGATGTCTCTCAACTCAAAGAGCAAGTCACTAATCTCTCAATGGAGAAGGAATGTCTTCAGTCAGATTTGAGCTATCTCAAATCTCAGCTCTTGATCGCCAAAACTTCTGCCGACAGTGCTAAGAGAGAAATCACCGACAAGGTGTCACAGATTGAGATCTTGCAGAGGCAGCTTGCCATATCAGAATCTCAATACCAGCAGGTCAACGATGACGTCAAGAGACTGAAGGAGCACATGAGGACATCAGACAGGCTCCAAACTGTTGGCATTCTGAGCAGCTTGAAAGGCAGTGGGACAAGCGAAGCACTCATGGGAGAGTTAGAATCAATCAGACAACGAAGGAAAATGGAAAAGGGGAGTGGATCTGATCAGCCTCTGGATGCTAGTCTGTCAAGTGGGACAGAGGAGGTGGATCATGTGAGCCTCAACCAATCAGGTAAGTGCTTTTTTGACAGGAATAGTAAGAACTTTCGTTTTAATAAAGGATTTAATTTATACAAAGCTTTTTTATATACTATATACATAATACACATACAGTATATGTTATATTTTTATAGTTAGTTCACCATCATATTGTATTCCTTGTTATTGTTTTTTTGTTTATGTTTTATTTATGTTTTTTTAAATTTATTTATATTTATTTTATTTATTTATTTTATTTATTTTTTATTAGCCTCTGTGGGTAATTATATAATTGGACATGATTCAGTGTAAGGATGAATCAGCATAGACTCCATCTCAGGCCATTCAGTTCTTTCATTCTATTCTGTCTGCTACTATTGTGTTACTATAGGTACCAAGTCAGATTCAGGGCAAGTCAGCAGCTCTGAAAAGGTGAGGCCAGTGAGTGTTGTGAGAGTTGAGTCCTACCTGTCAGGTGACTTAAGGAGTGGTGTGAGTATTTGTGGTAGTGTTTGTGGCTTGAGCAGCACTTGTGTATGCATTTAATTAGAAATCTGCACAAGTTGTGTACAACTTTGCATTTATATACAGTATGTGTGATGTGGCATGAAGCAAACAGGCAAATAGCTGAGGAGAATATGAGCCAAAACCCTGCTTTTTTCTTTCTTTCTTTCTTTTTATTTTTTTTATTTTTTTATTTTCAACATCTTAATTTTATTAATACTCATTTTGCACAGATTAGGTAGTTGCTTTATATCTAACAATGATGAAAAGAAACATGTTTACATAAATCGGTTATTTTATGGTAAATGATTATATAATTTTACATAAATCGGTTATTTTATGGTAAATGATTATATAATTTTACATAAATCGGTTATTTTATGGTAAATGATTATCAAACTATGAAACCTTAGCAAATGAACTCCAGGAAGGTACATATCATCACAGAGTAGAATGCAGCACACATGGAAGTGAGTGTTATAGTAGCATAGGTACTTCCTCATCACCTTACCATTCATCCTCTCTGGATCAGTTGATTCACTAGTGTTTGTCATTGTGTGTGATAGTTCAAAGTAGCCATCATTGTGTGTGTGATGATTCTTTACCCGTTAATGTACTGTCAGAGAATAATGTAAATAGCAGCTTCTAAATTGACTATCAGATTTAGAATCTGAAGCACCTGTGACATTAGACAAGAAAGTGGTTGATTATTTTTTTTTGTTTGAGGTTCAGTTATTTGAATTGAATATATTTGAAAAACAATATTAATAATGCAGTTATTTTCATGCAAATGAAGGTGAGCTGTAGTAAGAGTAATAGTTGTGGCGTGATAAGGAAGCAATTGATAGTATAGTGCATCTGTAGTGAAGCACTCCATCACACACACATACACACGTACACACTAGAACTATGGCGTGGTATAAATAACTATGGCGTGGTATAAATAACTATGGCGTGGTATAAATAGTGACAGTGGCTACGATAAACACAAGGATGTAGATGAGCCACAGTACTCCCATAGAGCACAGTGCCCACAGAGGTACCATGTTATTAGGCACCTCCAGCAAATCCCCATTGTCGCACTGCACCGCAATGCCACCTTGCAACGTGACATTCCCGTCACCCTCGGAGCCCGGCGCCATGATGAGGTCACCGCACTCGATCACCTGCACGGCCAGGGCCGAAGCCACTCCCACAAAGTACATGCAGAGCACCCACCAGAGGAGCGCCATGGTGGAGAAATTTCTGAGGTGCAAGGGAAGCGACGAGCGCATTGGTCGGCTCCACCATAGCACCAGCAGCCAGTAGAGGCCCAGCAGGACGAAGAATAGCCCTGCCAGCATGGTGAGGAGTTTGGCTGGGAGGATGTCGGGACACACCCCACTCCATATCCACCCGTCAGACTGCACTATTGGGAAGAGAGGGGAAAGAGACAAATATGTAAATTCATAATTCTACCCTCATCCCTAGCTAAGGGAAAATGAGCAAGGAAGTTTTAAAACAAGTACATTAGTTAAATCATTATTCACTATTTTGGTTGTTGACCGAGACAACATGGTGATTAGTTGACACTTACTAATTAAGAAATATCTTTGTAGCTATATAAATTCATGTACAGTAGTTCATGCTTTCCCTTTTACCATGCGTTTACTTACTTGCTACAACAAATATTCCGATTCCCCATATGTAGAGCAACACATACAATGGAACTGCCAGGCATGCTACAGACAATTGCATGTACAGACATGATAGACAGACTGCACTATGATGACTTGGTTAACATTAACTCACTGCATGCTTTCTGATGGTGTGAAGTGATGGCCGGCGTACTGGGCATGCCCAGTGTCAAGAATATGAGTCTCTTCAGCGTGAAAAACTCATTTCTGCGGTCAGTAGGCATGGCCACTGGTGCTGGAGTAGAATTATTACTTTCTCTCTTAAATCTGTGGAAAAGTGCAGGCTGGAGTCTCAAGAGGTTTCTTTTAATGCTGGAGGACTTTCTTGACTGTGTATACGAGGAGGTAGTTCCATATTTATTGCCTCCTACTTTAGGGTTATGTTGGAACCCACTCCTCTTCAGCAAGGACGTGGCTGGATTAGGGTCTGCATCAGTGGCCCCCAGCTTGTCGTAGTGGTCATCATCCGGAGGGTTTATGGTTCGATGCTGAGGTTTAGGTGGAGGAAGGTGTTGGAGAGATGGTTTCTCAGTGTTCCCTACTGCTGAAATTCCTCTGGGATCTGTAGGACCGCCCATACCCACTTGGTGCAGCGAGCGCAGCTTCTGAGACTGCTCCATGTCAGTTGAAACTGGAAAGGGCAATATTTTTTTGCCACACTAAGTTTAAATTTGGCTGTAGCCTATAATAACTGGTTATGTACCCAAAAGCAGAAATTGTGTATTAATCCCTAAGTGAGTCCCAATATTTTATTAATCTAAATTTGTTGGACAAAACTCTTTATACTACAATATTAATTTTTAATTGTTTGTTCTATTTTTGTTTCTTGTGGAAGTATTCTTATTTGCTTAAACTGCTTAAAATATTATTAAAAAGCTGACTATGTCTTGGGAGTTTTTCTGAAACCATTCACATATTTAATTTAATGTTCTCATTTTTAAAGTCAGTAACATCTAGCTATTTAAGTCTAACATTTATATTGGATTCACCACATCTCTACCATCATCTCTGTAAGCTACACTTGAGTGTGTACTATCAACGTATACTTGCCCTATAAGGCCAATAGTAAACATGTACCTCCTCACCTTCATTTGTAGCATAGGTACCACTACTTGCTGTCTTTGTGCCACGACTGGCTGATGGTTCTGCCATATATTCTGACAACTTGCGCTCACTGTACATGCTTCTGCTTCTCCCAATTCAACTGCCGGAATTGCTGGATGGGCCGTAGCAGACTTTTGTCAACTGGGGTCACTTGTTTTTGTAGAGGTTGCTAATGAGGGTCACAAGATCGGTCCCTCCTGGAGAAGAAGGCACTAATGGAACAAATTACATGTGTTTGCTTTGTTTTACATGGATTTTCTTGTCCTTTGATGGACTGATAAAACACAATGCTGGTATCTTCAGTGTTGCCGTGTATTAGTCTGTATTTTGGGAGAGGCGTACTGCTTGTGTCTGAGAGAAGAGTGGCAGGACTAATTGGCAAGCTGAGCGCTATTGGTTGTAAGAAGCAGAATGGATAGGATAGTATGTTGTGGGTCAACAGAACACTGCACTATCTTCTGACCTCCTTGGCTTGCAAGTCTAATAACTTCCAGATATATTCAATAGCTACACACAATTGTTGTTGTTTTTTATTGTAATTAGCAATTTAGCCAGTATCACATGAATTGAAAGTGTAGACTGGTTTTGAAGTTCATGTAATTCACACATTATTTGCTAAATTTCATACAAATCCATTATTTACTACTTTAGATTACTCAATTCGAATTCAAAATTATTAAGTGTTCAAGTAGTACTATTTGTAATCGTCATATTTTTCAACTCTGCCGTGTCACTGAAGATGACTTGCGTAGTTGAATCATAATAGTAGTAATTCTTAATTATCTTTATTAGCAATCTTCTAGTATTGTGTCTGGTTGTTGTGACTAGATTATCTGTTTAATGTATAATAGCACGAGGCACTTCTGCACCAGAGTCTGGGGTCCATACTAGAGAAGACAAGGCATGCTGCTGACCCCAGGCAGTTCAAAGAGACATCGTTACAAGATAAATCAAGGCAAGTCCACTGTAATTAGCCATGTTATGATTTTACTTGTATAACTTTTTTCCTTAACCTTTTTCTATGTTTAAAAAATTCAGCAGATAAATGAAGTGAATACACACTAAGGAATAAAGTCAGTGGTTGTATACATAACTGGGACGGAGAAAAAAAAAAAAGAATAGTATTAGTACCAAATTAAATTCAAGTTCTGTACTAGTGATGTGCTTGAGCACAAATGGCGAGTGAGCCTGTGCACAAACACGAAACACTTCAGAAGAATCTACCAGTCCATTCTAAAAGTATACGTACGTAACTGTTGTGACCATACTTTATCAAACAAATACAGAACTACTTTCTTACCTCAATTTCCCAAGTACTGGTATTTTCTGTCGTCTCTAATATCGCATTCTAACTATCAGAGTTACCAGTAGCTTTTGACAATAAGCACTCGCAGCTACTATAAAACAGCAGAGTTTTTGAAATTATGTCTGGTAAAGGGTTTCAATACTATAGTAACCTTTCACCATAACATTTTGCGACTTGAAAAACAAGAATTACTGCACAGTAAGTTTTTAAGCTTAAGTGTGTCTTGTTCCATTTAGAAACCACCTAATACAATGGGTCAAACAATTAAATTTCCTTGAATGATACAGGATCGCTAAACAGAAATATTCTGTTTAGTGGAGGTATGGGAAGGGGTTGACCTCGAATAAACACAAAAATGCGATGGTCAAAGTACAAAATGACATATGTACATCCACACATATATAAACAAACAAATATCCTCGATTTTCAATTGTGTTACCCCTGAGAGTGTCTCACTCGCTCGCCAATTATTATACATAACAACTTTGATTGTCACCATAGTACACACTTACAGATGAGGTCAACATCTCTTGTGCTTTATTTCATGCACAAAATCAACATCCAAACACTTTTACTTTAGTTTATTAAACTCCAGCATACATGTAGAGAGAAAGATGACTTCATTGGTGGTAATGCAAAATTGGGCATAATAAAGTAGCCTTTGTCTCATAGCTCACATGGTGTGACTCTGGCATAAACATTACAAATTCAACCTTATTGTACATGCATATTGCAATGAGCACCAATTTCAAGTATCAATTGGCAGGAATAGCTAAACAGATTGATTATTTAACTTAGAGGAATCACAGCATAAAGTAATATATTTGTAAACCTCTATATTGGTTGCGTTTATGTTGATTATGAAAAATTGGCAAACACTTGCATGGAGTAAGAGTGAACGTTAAAAATAGTATACCTTTAGATACACTCAGGGGGGGGGGGACCAAGATTGGAATATACTGCAACAGCTTACAGACTTATCCTATAAACCTTGCTTTCTTTTATTTCACGATGGCTGTCGAAACGCAAATTTTTCCTCATTCTTTTTTAATCTATGAATGGGAGTTGATAGTCAATGTATTGTATGGTATGCCAATTCCCATCTGGTGTCTGTGGTTGTTTGTATGCAAATCCATATCTTTTTCTTTCCTAAGCATGTGCATGGGCAGGTTATTTCCCCCTGTGTGAGCATCCAGGCTGCACTTCCTCCTGGTGGTATTTCAGTTAGGATACTTGGGCTTCTTTTGGTTTTCTACAGTCTTCTCTGGTTTCCACTGACATTATAAGAGTGAAGTGGCAAAGGTGCTACAACTGTTTTCGCTACAACTGTTTTCGCTACAGAAGGGTAATACCCAGACAGGAAGTGTAGCCTTATTTGTGGAAGTTGGTTACTTATCATTGAGTTAATTATTGATTGGCCAAACAATCAAAGAAACACTTGGTTAGAAGGTTGGTTGTTTTCTTGTTTCTGTTTTGGATCAACAACTATTGTAATGAAATGAGCAAGTGACTCAGGAATTGAACTAGACACATTTCAATATGAGGGGATATTCTAAACAGTAAGCATACCCACCAATTAATATGCAGTTTACATTTTGTTTAGTCCATTATGTGAATCTATTTAAATAGAATCATGCACTACGGCACACAATAAATATAGATTAATCATTGAATACCGCAGAATATCCCTTGTCTGTCAATGGCATTTACACAAATGTGCGATTCAATGATTAATCAATTTATTGTGTACTGATCAGGCGTGAATGGCATAGAAACCGAGTGGCTAATGTAAGGGATGCTGCCAAGAGTCTTTCTATTATTTTTTTTTTCTGATGAAGTCATTGATAATCTTTTCTCTAATATTCGAGGTGGGATAGAAAGGGCATGTGAAAGGCAAGAAGTACTGCCATCTAGCACTGAGAGTGAACAATCAGTTAGTCTTGACGATGAGGAATTATGGAAGTTTTTAGAAGAGCAAAAAAACTGTAATACTCAAAAGAAAACATTATCCGACTTGAGAACGTGGTATCATTGGTGCGAAGGGATAAATGAAAAGCGAAAAATTGAGAACTTTATTCCACCCAAAGAATTAGACAGACTTCTCGGTCATTTCTATTGTACGGTGTGGAGTGCAAGTGGTAGTCTGTATGAACCGAGCACTCTTACTTCCATTCAAATAAGTTTAGATTGACATCTGACTAAAGACCATCACAACTATATAGCATCATAAGAGGTTCTGAGTTTAGCTATCCCAACAGCTACTCATAGCTAGTAATAAAAGTCTCTGCAATCATATGAAGCTATTTTATTTAAGCTAATTAATGTAATTGGCACAGAATGGTATTATAGAATTAACAGACCCGAAGGGGACACAATAAGCATAAAAATAAAGATTAGGGGGATGCAATAACCCAACGCAATAACGCCGGACTTCCCCTTTACTGCGGAATATTGCGGGCGTACGATACTTTCCAATTCAATACATTTTCTACGTAAAGGCACTCAATAGGCCGATTCAGTACACCATAAATATACAATATTAACAGTTAAACAGAAAAACTGATAAATATCATTATTATTTCAGCTGAGAATGACTGAATTTAAGAATACACAGGTTCCTTGTATAAAAAGTTATAGTAAGAGTTACAACTCAGTTTAGAAAAGTAAGACATGATTGGTACATATGTTCCAGTGGTTGGTCTGCCCAGCAACCACTCATTATTTACACTTATCATGTGTAAGATGGAGAAGCCATGGTGCTGTTACGGAAGAAACATGTAACTTGAGAAGTTACTAAGCCGGTTATATTTATTTGCACAAGTAAAAAACCTTTCCATTTAAGAAACAGTAAATTCTGCAGAATGTAGACTTGAGTATGATTCAGTAATGACAGAGCAAGCTGATTTAGTTGGTGTACCTACTTACTCATTTTTTACTTAGAAAATCTATTCTGTGGTGAACAAACAGTGTGAGAGACGAGTATGTAGCTGGGCAGACCAACCATCACAATGTCTGCAGTAGTGTGTGTGTGTGTGTGTGTGTGAGTATGTCTACTGGCAACATTTATCAGGTCTCACTTTACTATAAATAATTATCTTGAAACTATTGCTTGACATAAAGCACCTTCAAATGGTTGAGCCATTAAAAAAATCATTGTTTCTAACAGCACAAGCTTTACTTTTTTGTAATTCTGTACATGTCACAGAACTCTGGGTAGTTTGCAAGCTTGCATCAATGACTTAAGGAGTGACATGAAGAAACTCAACTTGCAAGTCAATCAGAGCACAGCAGCAGTCAGGGAGTCCCAGAAAGTATCAAAGTATGTTTGTGTGTGCGTGATATATGTGAGAATGGGTTGGTTTGTGGTAAGCATGGGTTTTGTGGTAAGTGTGGCTAGTGAAGTGGGTGCTTATTCTTCCATTTTCTTTTGTGAGGTTGAAGTGGTAAGTGGTTTGGTGATAATTTGAGTGGTAGAGTTGTGGAGGCAAAGGGGACTATAGAGTGTTTAAAAAGCATTACTTATCACTTCCTTTTAGGGCTGCGGACAATCAGCTTGAGCAACTTAGGCACAATCAGACGGCGTAATGAATTGAGACAGACAACGTCATGCGAGTCAGTTGGACAGATGGGTTTGGAATACATTAAAGACTGCAGTTTCAGACTTTCACACACATGGTTTAGTAATTCATCCACAGGTGACTATGTATTATATAAATATATTACACAAGTTACTATTATTTTATTTAATCATTTCTTGTACTTCATGTTTTATTCTCTCAAAGTGTGTTTGGCTACACAAAAAATAATTAAAAAAACAACAAATAAAAAACAGTGAGTGATTTATGAATGATGGTTGTACATAATATTGATTTTATATATCATGTACATGGAGACTGATTTAATTAGAAGTCATTATGAGAAATCGTAGTGGGAGTGGCTACGGGACAGAGACAAGCAAGAACAGCAAGATCTGTATTTCAGATGGAAGGAGGGAACAGTCAGGACTGCAGCGATGCACAAGTACTTTGCCAGCAGGAGCAGCAAGCTACACAGTGTTATTACCGGCATGAAGTTATTGGGTACATGGATCACATCCGTCTGTGAGCGTCCCATATCTCCACCACAATCCACGAAATTGTCTTCAGCGTTGCCCATGGAGAAGACTATGTCTATGTTATGCAAGATTTCTGCCACCAAGGCTGTGGTAATGACAGTGAAGATGATGGTCAGAAGCCAAAAGAGACTGGCCATGGGAGCGAAATTTTTGTGGTGAGCCTCAGTGTGTGATTTGTATAATTTGTGCCAGCACAGAAGGGCAACCCAGTAGGCTCCCAGCAGCAAGAAGAAAATACCTCCAAAGAAACTCAGGATACGGGCTGGCAAAAATCTAGAGCAATGCTGATTCCATATAAAGCCTTCAACTATAACTACACATACAGACACATAGAATATACATATAACTTTATAAATCTGCTCATTGCTTCATAGTTCATCATATATATCACAGTCATGTTTGGATGGGAGGGGGGGGGGGGGGGGTTAATGCCAGGCAGATACTATTTTTGGAGGAAATGTTTTAACGTGATAGCGTAAAGTAGTAGAGACAATTATAGTAACAAAAGTACTGGACCACTATATTAGTGCACTGATCAAGCTACACCAACCATTTTTATCTCGAGTTCAAGTGCAAGCACACTCACACAAAACTTTCATTCAGCTATTCCTTTTAGTATTCATGAGCCACAACCTTTACTTATTCGGTAGGCAAGTCAGGAAGCAGGTCATGAAACTATTCTTTTAGTACAATACGGTAGTTGATAGTCTAGGGTAATTTGCATTTAACTTGTTAATGTTGGCTATTGATTCAGAGTATATATGTAACATTTAGTAATGCTAGCAAGTGCACACAGAATATATCGCTCACCTGATGTAATGGCAATTCCAAGGCCCCATATGAATAGAAATGAGTAGAGTATGATGGCGAAACATGCTGCAGAAATACAAAGAACAACGTGAAGAAAACTGTAGCCACCATAAAATCAAGAAGGTTGCTGCAGACAAAACCCTCAGCACTACTATAATTGCCCATTTCCTAGCTACTTGGTGGTAGTTTGTGGTCACATCTCCTTGCTCGTGTGAACTATCAGGATTAGTAAATCATTGACTAAGAACAGAAGACAGGAAAAATTGAAAATTAGTTGGTAGAGTTTCACAAGTTCACAAAATTCGATTAATTTTTAATAAAAGCAGAAAAAATTGACCTCTGAATTTGCTCTTCCTGATTTATATTTTATAAGTCTGTAACTTTACAACTGGCCAGTCTTCCAGATATGTAAGTATGCTTATTTGGTTGACCATTTACTAGCATTTACTTCTATACAAGGCCAAATGTATAGAATAGTACATTATAGGAACTATAAAATGACCTCTAGTATAATCAAGGGATGAATGTAAGTCAGTTGTTGTTGTCCCCCCCCCCCCCTCTTTTTTTTTTTTTTAGCTGTTACCTTTTTTAGCTGTTAGTAGTCCAACAGACAGATGAACAGAATGGCAGACAGACAGAGACAGGGAAAAAAAGAGGACTTAATAATGCTAATTATGAATCATACCAAACTGAGAATATGCATTTAACTGCATAGACAATATGCTGTCTTCACTTCAGATGAATAATTAGCTAGGAACACTGAAGTTCCATATAAGTATTTTAATATCATCAACTCAGATATAGCTAATACAACTGCAGGTATAGCAGGAGCATAAAAGATCAACATGAAATCCATACTCCACTTAGCTTGCTATAGCACTATATATTGTTGTACTCACTGCATATCCTCCCACAGGTTGGTTGCACTGCTGGAGCTTGTGGTATACCCAGACTGATGAACACGAATCTTTTCAAACTGTAGAATTCATTTCTTCTGTCCAATATCACAGAGTGCAAGCTTGCCTCATCTACAAGAAAGAATGTATTATTTTGCACACCATTAATCAACACGAAATTAAGAAGTTTTCAAGCTATCTAGCTAGTGGAGCACGAATGAGCTAGCTATCTTGAAAACACAACGTTGGCCTTGCACTACTGCTTCAAAACCATCATCACAACATACCTGAAGTGATGTCACTTTCGGCCATTGTTATATCTTGTGATGTCAGGAGTTAGAGGTTGACTACTCAAAACAAACAAGCTTGGAGTTGGGTGTGCTATAAATACTAGCTACTGCACACGCCAACCATCTACACACTTTCACAAACCACTTCCAACAATACAGAATTTCCCTATTACGCAATCAGATTTCGTCGACACCAGGTGAAGAAACCCCCTTACCTAAGGACATTCCCCAGAACTAAGGAGCGAGCAGCTGCCTCTGGATGCAGCGAAACAACCCGAGCCAACAGCATTCTGGCTAAATTAGAGAGCTCTGAATTAATTAAACATTATCTATAAGTTATAGTTATAAACCAAAATTGAGATTTATAAATCGAAATACAAACCTAATGATTTTGGTTTATAACTATTTTATAGCCAGAACATAAACAACGAGCAAAGTATAGCGTTAGCTATCTTAGTAATTGTATTAAAGTACCCAAACTCTTCATTATTCCATTTTGCTTTGATCTGCCTTCTACCATAATTATGGTTGCTAAGAACTATATCAGACTTTTCCCCGCTAATACATTTTCTTACGGGCATACCAGACTGTATCAGATTTATAGTTCTTAACGACAAGCGCGGTCGCTCGGGTAACGGGCTATAAGTTACAGTTAACTGTAATTGAGGTTTGTATGCGATTTATAAACTCCGAGACACGAGGGCGCAGCCTGAGTGGCGAGGATTTATAAATCGCAATATAAAATAACTATTTTATAGCCCGCCGACATAGTTACTTGGTAACGTTTGCGTTCTTAGTAACCCTTTTCAGGAATGGAAACGAGCCGGAAAAGAGGGTCTGCTGCCACCATTGTCGACAGTCACTGTAAAAAACAGCGGTTTGATTTTAAGACCACCTAAGATATCAATAAAATGTCCATTAAAGAGGTTCCTAAAACTACAACCTATTCCACTCAATGGGCTATGAACAATTTTGATTGTTGGAGACTTGCCAGAAACAGACGTTCTGTAGAAGACGAAAAAGTTCCTGAAAACTTGCCAGAAACAGCCGTTCTGTAGACGAAAAAGTTCCTGAAAACTTGTTCATTAATGGAAATGAGGAAGTAAATTTCTTGCTGATGCGGTAGTATGTATTAGAAACTAGGAAAAGCAACAGTGAATTGTTTCCACGCTCGCCAGGTCAATACCCACGCTCCGAACTTTCTGGACAAGAACAGTCCCTTCATGCTGTGTTGGACAATTTGTTCAAAGAGTTGCAAAAAGATGGTGTTGCAAAAGACACGAAACATGCTGAAATCATTTCCAAAGAGGACGAAATCAAATTGTGGGAGACAAAAATCATCGGGACAGAAAATCCCAAAGCACTTCTTTGAGCCGTTTTTTATCTTAATGGAAAAAACTTCTGCATAAGAGGAGGCCAAGAACACCGTAACCTGAAACTATCTCAGCTAGTTAAATGTATCTCCCCTTCTTTGCACTACCGATATCTGGAAAATTCATCAAAAAAAAAATCCTGGAGGTCTAGCCCACTTCAAGCAAGTAGCCAAACATCCTAGAAGCACTGCGAACATATGAGCGAACTACCACAGAACAGCACCAAGCAATATCTGATATTTTATCGGCTGAGAAAAAAATAACATTTCAACAAGCTTTACACTCAAAACAAAGTATATCGCAGCAGCACTCCATTCCTAGATACATATTCAACATATGGCACCATGTCAAACCTACCACAACTGCACTTTCAATGTTAACAACAGTGACACAACAAAAACAAAGCAAAGAGAATAAACAAGAAACTACTAGCTAATAGCTAGTTCATTATTTCATCAACATTTAACTTTTCAAGTTCTTACTTACTATATCAAGACTCCAAACATAAACAACGAGCAAAGTATAGCGTTAGCTGTCTTAGTAATTGTATTAGTGGTGCGCTCGAATAGCGCAAATGCATGGCGAGCGAGCAGACTCTTTTTACAGAAAAATAGGACAGAAATTACATCTAACTGTAGTGCACAGTGTAACCCTTTCCATTCTCAGTTAGCATCAGAGAATCTAAAGTCTCTGATCCCAGACTAACTAACAGAATTACCTGAATAAACTTCGAAAGCAGTGGCAAAGAAGCGCAGCTTGACAAAGACTTCACAATTGTTTCAAGAAGAGAGTAGCTATAAACTTTTTGGTTGAAACAAAGTTGCGTAAGGCAGTGCAGCAGGATTCTCCGCGCTCGTTAATTGAAAAATACCGGAACTGTAAACGCTTTACCTAACTTACGCAATTAGAAGCGCGGGCGAAACGTTTTGACGTATGCACGTATGCATACATACCTATAAAAAGAAGCGACAAAACCAAATCACGTTATTTAAAGTTTTCTTTGTGATATCCTTGTAACAGCACAATACTTTCACACAACTGAACATACCTATGCAAGACTTACCTTCGTGGTTCGTCTAGCTAGTGGACAATGAATTTTCAAGTAAATGCTGTTGAGTAGGGCTTATAACTGTGACAAATAGCGTATTAACTTACCACCGCCACTAACTCGAATAAAAATGGAGCTCCAATAAGTTTTTGAGTTTTAACTGCACCCGCAAAAGAATTCAAAGCGGTAAACAATTCAATTTCTAAGGTGATACGGGTAATGGTCGCTAAACCAGAGGATTCTGTTTAGTGAAGTTTGGGACGGGGTCGAACGCGGAGCGAACACAAAAATACGGAGGGTCAAAATACAAAATGACATACGTACGTCCAAACACAAATGGCGAGCGAGCCTTAAACTACACTATTGTTAAATTTGATTTTAACAACTAACACTCAAGCTACTAAAATGAAGTCGAGTTATTAAACTAGTGATGTGCTTGAGCACAAATGGCGAGCGAGCCTAAAGACTACACTAGTTTTATATGAATGATTTTGCTTCTAACACTGAAGCTACTGAAAATAAGGTCCAGTTTTAAAATTTCGCATACACGGTAAAGGGATTTCAGTGCCATAGTAACAACTCTCTGCAACTGCTTGAATTGAAGGAAAAAAAACAACAACAAAACAATACACGTTATTTAAACGTTTTCTTTGTGATATTCTTTAGCTAAGTTATGGTTGTAACACACAATGCTTTGACACAACTGGACATGCACCTACAGACTTACCTTCGTGGTAGTCTAGTGGACAATGTATTTTTAAGTAAATACTGTTGCGCACGGCTTATAACCATGACAAAGAGCGCATTGACTTACCACCGCCACTAACTCGAATAGAAATGGAAGTTCCTTAAGTTTTTAAGTTTTAACTGCACCCGCAAAAGAATTCAAAACGGTAAACAATTCAATTTCTAGGGTGATGATGGGTACTGATCGATAAACCAGAGGATTCTGTTTAGTGCAATTTGGGATGGGGTCGACCACGTAACTAACACAAAAACGCGAGGGTCAAAGTACAAAATGACATACGTACGTTCAAACATATAATACAAATAAACAAACATCCCCGATTTTTTCATTTTTACCCCTGTAAGTGTCTCGCTCGCTACGCTCGCTCGCCAAATTACGTATGCGGTAAAGGGGTTTCAATGTCATAGTAACCGCTCCCGCAACGGTTTGAATTGAAAAAGAAGCAACAAAATCAAATCACGTTATTTAAAGTTTTCTTTGTGATATTCTTAATAGTAGTTGTAACGCACAATACTTTCACACAACTGAACATACCTACGCAAGACTTACCTTCGTGGTAAGTCTAGTGGACAATGAATTTTTAGCGTATTAACTTACCATCGCCACTAACTCGAATAGAAATGGAGCATAAGTTTTTGAGTTTTAACTGCACCGGCAAAACAATTCAAAGCCGTAAACTTCAATTTCTAAGGCGATACGGGTAATGGTCGCTAAACCGGAGGATTCTGTTTAGTGAAGTTTGGGACGGGGTCGAACGCGGAGCGAACACATAAATACGGAGGGTCAAAGTACAAAATGACATACGTACGTCCATATAAACAAACAAACATCCCCGATTTTCAATTGTGTTACCCCTGTAAGTGTCTCGCTCGCTACGCTCGCTAGCCAATAATATATATCTGAAATCTCAATTGAACACGACTGAGAGTCAGCTTCGCTCGCTCGCTGAATTAAAGTACCCAAACTCTTCATTATTCCATTTTGCTTTGATCTGCCTTCCACCATAATTGGCGAGCGAGCGTAGCCAGCGAGACACTTACAGGGGTAACACAATTGAAAATCGGGGATGTTTGTTGATATGTTTGGACGTATGTATGTCATTTTGTACTTTGACCCTCCGTATTTTTGTGTTCGCTCCGCGTTCGACCCCGTCCCAAACTTCACTAAACAGAATCCTCCCGTTTAGCGACCATTATCCGTATCACCTTAGAAATTGAATTGTTTACCGCTTTGAATTGTTTTGCGGGTGCAGTTAAAACTCAAAAACTTATGGGAGCTCCATTTCTATTCGAGTTAGTGGCGGTGGTAAGTTAATACGCTATTTGTCAGTTATAAGCCCTACTCAACAGCATTTACTTGAAAATTCATTGTCCACTAGACGAACCACGAAGGTAAATCTTGAGTAGGTATGTTCAGTTGTGTGAAAGTATTGTGCGTTACAACTACTATTAAGAATATCACAAAGAAAACTTTAAATAACGTGATTTGATTTTGTTGCTTCTTTTTCAATTTAAACAGTTGCGGGAGCGGTTACTATGGCGTTGAATCCCCTTTACCGCATACGTAATTAAAAAACTCGACTTATTTTAGTAGCTTGAGTGTTAGTTGTTAAAATCAATCATTTAACAATAGTGTAGTTTACGGCTCGCTCGCCATTTGTGCTCAAGCACACCACTAGTTATGGTTGCTATGAACTATATTAGACTTTTCCCCGCTAATACATTTTTCTTACGAGCATACCAGACTGTATCCGATTTATAGTTCTTAACGACAAGCGCGTTCACTCCCTTAACGGGCTATAAGTAATAGTTAGAGCATAAGCGCTTAGGTACTGGTGGGTTTAGTGCACACAGCCCTCGGGCCTACGGCCCTTGTGTTCAGTGCACTAAATCCACCAGTACCTAAGCGCTTATGCTCTAACTATTTTAGATCCCGTTTACGCATGCCCAGTTTCCACTAGCAACTTTGTTTATCAGCATTTTCGCAGAAATGGCTAAAGGCAAAAAATAGTGCACACTTACCAAGTTAGTACACCTAGTAACAATATAGCAACGGGATCTAAATTAATAAATACAATGCATAGCTTAAAATAAAAATTAGCGATTCCTTCGGAAGATTTTTTACGCTCTCTAAAGTTTTACGGGTAGTAGACCGCAATATGCAATGAAGTGCCTATCTGGGCTAATTGTGTACATTACTCTTAGCGTAACGCTTTTAAGAGGGACATAGGTAAGAGACTTTGGTGAGTTTAAGTGTTCCTTCACCGTAGCTCTCCACCGACTACAATCCGATGGAAAGTCGAATTATCCTGAAATTATGGAGTGAAAAGAACCGCGAAGAAAGACTAAAAGTGGTGAAGGAGTTGTACAATTACTTTAAGGATGGACGGAGTCCGCATGCTTTCCTGTATATAGACAGTTTAGTGATAGGATTGTTACGTTGGCATACCACTTCAAGCATTCAAGTAAGGAGATGAACCTAATAGTAGAAAATTAAAATACTGTATGTATGTATACATTCACTGCAGGCTTCTGTAGCTACTTTAAATGTACTGAAATACATAGCATTCTCTATGAAGATGGACTACCAACTGTATGTGAAGGCTAGTAAGTATAGTTTTGAATGCAATTAACATAGTTCAACTTAAACACACTGATTTTAGGTTGATATTGTAACTAATTTTGTTTTTCAGCATTTGAAATAGCATTTAAGGAACTGGGACACAAAGTTAGAGAAGTACGTGACACATCACGCAGTCTCCTTGTTCAACTTATCAGCAACTGCACTCCAGAACCACAATTATATTTTGACAGGATAATGAAAGCCAGCTTAAAGCACTGGGAATTAGCGTGGAAGGAACAAGGTCTGGATATCATCAGCGAAATGATTCAAAAGAAGTAGGTTACGATATTAAAGAAATTGAAAACAATATTTTTATGTTTGTTACTTGCTCCCTAAATATCTACCAACATAAAATAATAGTCTCAAATTGATTTATATCTCATGCACAACACTTTTGATCTGTTTATTATTATTATTATTATTATTATTATTATTATTATTATTATTATTAGTTATTATTATTATTATTATTGTTGCTGTTGTTGTTGTTGTTGTTGTTGTTAGCTTATCCTGCCAAAAAGTAGACATTGGCAAGCACACAGAAGAAATTTGTGTGTTATTAAATGATAGGAACGGAAGAATTAGAACTAAGACTATGCAAGTTCTGGTGAACATCTCACATAACATTGATAAAAGAGTTTTCTATACTAATGCATTGAAATATAGTATTTCTGAAATAAAGCTAAAAAGGCTACACAAAAGGCTACAATTTTTTAGCACTGCTCATCGTATTAGTACCAATAAGGTATTTCGCATGTTATTTTTAGTGACTTAGATTTTATATACTTGGCTACTGCAGCTTAAGTGTCATTAATTGCAGAATTTTGTTTGTTGTTTGTTTTTTGTGTGCGTAACCCTTCAGTTTCTTAAACTTTGTTGTAAAATTATGTTGGTGAAATGAGCACCTGCTGACACATTTATGTATGCATACAATTTCAGAGCTATCTACCAGCAATTGTGTGATAAAAGCTTACCAGCAAGTTGCACTGTAAATTTATTATGTCTTATATAGAGACTTTGGTATAACTTTGAAAAGCTTGGAAGTCAAATGACTGTGGTACTAGCTATGGGTTAATAATATAGCTACTCTGAGATTAAGCCATCTAAACTTTCACAATGCTAGGTTAATAATTAATTTAGCGAAGCGAGCGGAGCTGACTTATTTATCATTCCGCGCTTATTGTTTTTGTTAGGTCTAGGAATTGTTTTTGTTTTTGCGTGGGCGTACGTGTGCACATTTTTTCCTATGCGCTTGCGCGGGCCGGGTAACCTTCTTAACAACATTTTGTTTTGTTTACCCGCCGTCAAAGTAGCGATGCCCAGTGAAACAAATTCTGCGAAAGAGAGACAAACAATTTTCCTATGCACTTGCGCGGGCTGGGTAACCTTCTTAGCAACATTTTGTTTTGTTTACCCGCCATACGAAGTAGCGATGCCCAGTGAAACAAATTCTTCGAAAGAGAGACAAAACGTTAGAAACGCTCGGTCAAGAGCTGCCTATCATATCGCTAAAATGTTTTGTTTTCTACTAAAACTTCATTTTCTTTAAGATTAAATTAGTAAAGGAAGGGTGGGTGTACTAGTGTCAATATTTATCCTAGAATATGGAAGTATTGATATCTGAAATTTTAATAAACACTATGACTGTAATTATACAGGATAAGGCCAGATATGACACTTCCCGATATTCCAGCATGCAGTCATTGAGATATTCTTCAGGCATTGCATCAAGTTATCCCAGCACATTGACCAGTGTAGCTAGCCTCAGTGAAGCTGCTGGCCTCAATGAAGTTTCTAGAACCACCTCATATGCACAGTATAAAAATGGATGCAATATGCGAGTCAAAACAAATTGTAGTCCGACTTCCGATGTTTTCACAGTGAGTTGCAATAATTTAAGCTTTTATATTTTCAGCTCTGTTCCTGACATTGTTTTTGCTTTTGTTTTTCTCCATGTTTCTTTTCTTTCTTTCTGTTCCCCCCCCCCCTTTTTTTTTCCCCTTTGGTTCAGACATGCACAGGCAATAATAAAATAATGCAAAAGAGTAGGAAGGTATCATCCATGATGGAGAGATTGGGGGCACCTTGGAATATTCAAATAACTTCAGTAAGCTTAAAGAAACTCATATAATTATTTTTATGTATTAATTTCTTATTTAGCTTAAGGAATTGCAATGGCATATTCATGAAAATCAAGCAAGCTTGAAAGAGGGAAATCGTAATTTATACCTAGAGAATTTGGAAGGCCATATAATTTTATTGGTAAGCGAAGAATCGAGTTAGCAAAAGAATTCTTAAGTCGTCTCACTTTAGTGTGTTTGTTGTTGGTATGAGTCAATTTGTTGTTGTGGAAGTTTTTTCCGTTTAATATAATTGGCTGGAAGAGGATAGCAATATTTATAGACTAATTATTTTACTTACAGCTCGATGATATACATGTTAGGGGACAGGTGATCAGAGAAGTGTGTTCAACTGTTAACTGTATATGTGAAGTTTTTCAGCAGAAAGCCTCAAAGTTTGGAGCTCATATCATTCCAAGTTTGTTGCAGCTGATACCAAATCTATCCACAACCATTTCCAACCTTGCCAGAACTTCCTTGTGTATCATTACCAAGGTAATATTATTGCTACTTTATTATTATACTTTTATCAAGTGTTGAATTAAAAAAGAATTTTCATATATTACCTGGCATTAGTGGTGTGTACAGATTATACCTGAAACTTTAGTACAGAAAACTACTACATGTATATGATTTAATAACAAATTTAATATTTTAACTGTAATAGTATTATTAGCCTGGTTACATGTAGTTATATACCTATTTTGCTTTAATGTAGAATTCTTTCTCTTCATTGACATTGGCTCAATTCCAAAAGCATGGCTTTTCTTCCAAGTCCTACGCCATTAGGAGGTGAGTTGCTGGATGAACGAGTCATGCCATAGAATGAACTACAATTCCTTTCATCCATTGCAGATGCTGTGCTCATTTATTATACTTCAGTTTAGTCCACATAGATCCTAGTCTACTCATGAAATGGTCACTTCTCATAGAAAAGTTGCTGGCTCAAGCTCTTCGGGATAGCGATCACATGACCAGAATATTTGGTAGAAAGTAAGAGATTAATCTGATTTTGAAATGGCTGAGCTTGCTTTACATTTTTATATATTTGCAGGGCATTTTGGAGATATCACAATCTATTCAAAGCAACAGCTGGTCGTTTTTACAAGATGCTGACATGGAATGAGCAGAAATACTTAGCAATTGAAAAGATTTATCCAACCATGTTAAAATTTGGAGCAACTCGTAGGTTTCCAGTCCTCTCAAGACAATCTTATCTGAATCCTCTTCACGTTCTCAGAGAAATGATATTGATGATTGGAAAAAGAGCAATTGAATCTGTTCCACAGCAGCGTTCGAAATCTGACCTGACCGAGTACACATTGAATGCTGATTCCATATCATGTATACCAAAAAGGTTTTCCAAGTGTTCCTCTGATTCTTTTAGTATATCTTTTTCTCACCAAGGACATCAATGCGTTGCAGCTATAAATTCTTCAAGTGTTGAAAATGCTGCAAAAGTTATTACTCGTTCAGATTCTAAGAATGGTAGAGTGAGCACAACTGAATCAGGTTACTTCACACAGTCACTTGGAAAAGGACAATTTCTTGGTCCTCATAAAGAACAAACACGTGAGAATTCCAATTCTGTGCAATGCAAAGGAATTAATGATTTCCTTTACAAACCAAAAGGAGATATAGAATCCTTAATAAGAGAGGTACCTAGTAATGACATACAGCTCCCTCTTACTGAGGATAAAACTGCAAAAGCTATGAATCAAGCTAGCTCTTCCACTCATCACGAAAGTAGGAAAGATGTAGCTCTCCAGACAGTACACATAACCCAAGATCAGTCAAGTCAAGTCAGTAATAAAGACGAGTCCACAGGCAATGAGAAAGAGTCCCCCAATATAGATGAAAGTGAACTTGTTAAATCACAAGCTTTATCTGTGGCTTGGGATCAAAATAATTTTCACAGCAATGGCCACATTTGCAATAAAGAGTTCGACTATAAGAATATCTGTAGCTTTGATTCAAATCAAAACAAATATTACTCGAGATTGTTCAATACAATTGAGACACTTAGAATACATCCTTCAGGAGCTCTTGTAGCTCTTGATAGCAGCAGTTCACATCTCAATAAAACTTATAAGACAAAAATTGTTACAAGAAGGTATTGCTGGCACCAACAAAATATGATGTATGCAAGATGTGGCCGTGATAAGACCCATGATCAAAGTAATATAATTGGTCCTGCCCAAAATATAGCACAGGTAGCACCTTTGCCTAATTTTCCCATTGAGGTGGCACTCAGAATATCCTCTCATATTAAAAAATATCCTCTGGGATTTACTCAACCCCAAGACAGTATAAAATTGAACAGGCAATTGCAGCAGGAATCTTCACGATCACAACGACGCGGTATGTTTAACCAGCTGTACAGTAAATGTCATCATAAAAACACACTCTTAGCTTTTATGAACAAATCATTCCATAAGCCAGCTTTCAGTCCTAAGAAGCAAGCAGCTCTGACTAATCAACACTGCCTTTCAAAATTAAACAAAGGTTCATTTCCCGTAGAAGTGGCAGTAAAATTAATGTTTAATGAGGCAGACCCTGTCTGTCAAAGTGATCATCAAAATATGACAGGTCAACAGGAATCTAAATCCCAGGCTCAAACACCTGATGGTGATATTGAAGTTGGTTGCGAGGGGCAATCAAAGCCATCAGAAGTTAATCATCATCAAATAAATCCTCCTTTCACCATAATAAGTAATGAAGTAAGTAAATTACCCAGTCTCTTGTCAAAATCTGTTTCTTCTGGACATTCTCTTAGAAGTCAATGGCCACACAAAGTTAGACTATCTACTAGGAACAGTATGTATCAATCATCAGGATCCAGTATTGAGACATCTCTTCCTACATCAACTCCACCCACTTCAGTCCTCCAGATGACACCTCAAGATTTGCAGCTGCATTCGTCACAGAATTTTCTGAATCTTTCATTTACGTAGCTATTTTTTGAATACTTATTTTTATTACCCTAACTAATACCTAATTAGTATTATATAGTTTTCTGTTGTGTTACTAATGTTACAACAACTGTTAACCTTTTTATTCTACAAGAACAATGCATTAATATTCTAGGCAAATAGTGTGAAAGAAAAAATGCGTAAAATGTTTTGGTTAGTTGGAACAATAAGTAAATATTATATTAATAACAAAAATAATAACATACACAATCCAAATGAAGACTATACTAGAGAGAGTAAGCACTGGAGATGATGTTAAGTGAACCTGTGACAGATTTCCAGCTTTGTGGAAACCATTTGTAATAAACTCTTCTCTTTCAAAATACAATGCTGTACCAAGTGAGCTTGTTGTGCCCACCAAATATAGACCGAGCACCAGCCACAATGTAGTGAGGATTCCAAAGGTGATTGTCTTTGATTGGCTTTTGGTCACCTGACTCCACCAGTATACAATCATCCAGTAGAAGCCAAGGAATATGAAACAGGAGTTGCACATAATGGTGGCCACAAAAACAATTTTTAGATCACCGTTTTCCTGATTAAGACTCTTAGCTTCTGTGATACCTAGCACTGAGTAAAACAATGATCGTAGTTAGCAAACAATTATTAACTTAATAGCAATTTTCTCATTCTTACAGCCAATAATATTGTTAATTAAAACTTTGGTCTCTTTTCACCAGCTATCATTCAAGGAAAGATTTTACTGCAAAAATCGTGGACTTTGAAGCTAGATTGGGATACACCCTTACCTGATGATATCTCCAACCTCTGGAAAGAGTGGACTCTCCACTTACATCATCTGTCTGCACACCCTGTGGACAGACGTTTGATCCCTCTGAACTTAACTATTTTAAGTTTTAATTAACAATAATTATTGGCTGTAAGAACGAGAAAATTTGCTATTATTATAATTATTTCAGCCGAGAATGACTGAATTACTAAAAACGTATCCATCATTAAAGTTTTGTTAGGTATTAGCTTATTTATCTTAAAACACAACAACCATTTGTACAGAACAGCTTTTGTGTTTCATAAAGCTTACCAGATAAAACTATTTGCACTATTCCCCAAATAAACATGGTAATGTATCCAAGAACACCAATTACAGCTGCATAAAAAATAAACAACATTAAAAAGAACAACCTAGCAAAATGTTAGTAAGTTATTATGTTAGTAATAATATGTGTACACACTAACTAACATGTGTATGTGTGTGTAATTGTTCATGTACACTAATGATTTGAATGACTGAGAAATTTACTGTGGATTCAGACAACCAGGAGAACATAGTAATTATCACTTCAGATCAAAGCTAGGTTCTCAGGTTCGATTCCCAGGCAATAAACTAATGCTTTCTTGACAGATCTCTTTAGTTGAATTTTAGTTAGTATATATTTTTTGGTCAAAAGGTAATTTTATTATTTCAGCAGCAGCACATAGCTATACTGCATGAGAGTACACACTTGTAATTTAAACTAATATTATTGAAAGCATTTCTAATAGTTATGGCAGAAACTTGCACTAAGAAATCACATACAACTCACTGAGTACTCGGTTAAACTTTTGTGGCATTCCAGGAATTCCAGGCATTCCAAGACAAGTGTATATGTATCTTTTCATATTCATAGAAAACCTGCGATTCTGCTGAGTGTCTTCAATTTGAGCATAATCCACAGCAACATTGCCTCGAGCTGCAGGTTGTCTAGGGTTATTACAATTGTTTCGTCTGCGACCTTGGTTACGGGCATGTGAGTCTTGATTGGGTCCACCCACGTTATCATTAGGCAGGATGTATATATCATCTTCAGCGTTAGTGGCCTGGAGAGGAGTATAGACTTTACTATCAGGAATTCCTGTCACTAAAGGTGTTACTTCCCCTGCTCCATTCGGTGCATTGTAAACTTGAGTGTAGCCATCTCGATGACGCTTTTGTCTCTGAAAGTGGCCCTGTTGTTGTTGTTGTTGTTGTTGTTGTTGTTGTTGTATTGGAGGCTCAGGTGCTCGGGCTTGAGGCTCAGGTAATGCTATGGGTACTCTACTATGCCTCACAGTATTTCTTGGGATTGGAAGAGGAGGACGGTTAGCAGGATTTTGATTCTGCATGAAGACTTCATCCTGATAATGTGGTGACTCAGTTTTTCTTTCCGATGAATGTACTGCTGGTACTGGATTTACAGATTCTTGTGGATCAGGCTCAGTCGATGGATGTAGCGGTGTCAAGGATACTGGATTATCGTGCTCAGGGATAGTACTCTTCACTGACGGTGGTCTAGAAAATTCATGGGTTTCATCGCCTGTGGTAGCAGACTGGGAATGCTGTTTATGAACTACTTTTTCTAAAACTGACACTCCTTCTTTTGTTTAAGATTCTTCTAGTGGTGATGCACTCTCTATTTTTCCAGCTAGAAGAAGACCAAAATAAAGACACCCATTCATTAGTATTCTTCATGCCAGTTAGCTAGTTCCAAGTATAATTATTATATAACATGTACAATCTTCCAGCCATGATTGTTATTATGAGGTAAAAAATGACATTCTAACTCTGTGACTTACCTCCTCCAATAGCTGCCATATTATGTCTTGTTTCACAAAATAAGAGTCATGTGAACAACAGTTACACTTAACTTTTTTTAAACTTTTTATGGCAACCAGGCTACAACTAGAATAGTAGTAGCATGCCTTATTAAAAATAAAAGTTTATCTATTATATCAATGGTTTAGTAATTTATATGCACACTACTCCGTGAATTCCTTTCTTGGAGTGGCCATTATGTAGACTTGTAGTACTCCATGTCACTCTACTCGAATCTCGGGTGGGGAATCATTTTGAAATCCTTCCTCCAATGATGCTCCAGAACACAGCCTATCATAATTTTTTGGATCAACATTTGCATTAAAACCAAAAAAACTTTGCCATACAATTAGTTATACAATGCAAAAGTGAAACTGAAGATTCAATGCAATCCTTGATAGCAGAGGTATGTAGGATAAGCTCAATTAGATTATATAAACATTCATAGTGAATTTAAAAATGACGAACATTCATTTCAACTAATGATTCACTCTGCATGGTGCAGGAGACAGTCCTATTGTGCTATATAGATGTATGGAATGGTCCTGTTGTTAGAAGTCCAGTATGGAATCTATTACTTTGGATTTTATTATAAAAGATTCTACAGTTGTGTGAGTAACATGTCCACTGTAGCTAACTCCAGACAAAGTTTTAGTCACAAGTGACAATTAATACTATAAATAAACAAATTTAGTAACAAAAATACTAGTTTTATAGTCACCTGAACTAAGACATGCTAGCATAATATTGATAGCTCAAAGAATGGCCTGTTCGACATCACAACAGCCAAACTGTTAACTTACATGAATTCCACACTGGACTTGGATGTCCCCTTATACCTTCATATATACTAATATCACTAAAACTCATCTTGAATCCTTTCACAAAGGATTAATACTAGGCAGAATTCTAGGTACAAGTGATTATTACGCTTTTTTTTTCCTTTTTTCTTTTGACTCCATTGACCACTAAATCAGGTCTAATTAAAACAATAATCAATAACATCTCCACATTGAGAAAATCATTTTATAGGATTAAATTCAAATGTTAGGATAAATTTAAACAAATTAAGTGTTTGAATAGCTACTTCAGAAAGCCTTAGGGCCTTTCAATGCATCAGATTGTTACTTACAGCCAGCTTTATTTATTTCTCAGGAGTAAAAACTTTTACATCACTTTCTTCTGTACTAGCTAAATTACAGACATTAGCACTTGATCTCAACTGTCTGAAGATGTATCTGCCCACGCTAGTAAGTTTCAAACTAGATACAAGATTTTCTGGGGACAATGAATTTCTGATGCCATGCATTTTATATTTAAAGAATTGGCTGTTAAAATACCTGATACAAGCAGTTTTCAACAGACAGGTTCTGATTTAAGAATTTTGATACTGTCCACGAATTGAGTAACTAAATGATCTTGGACATGAAGATCCTGTATGTCTTGTTATGTCAGCGTTTAAATCTTAATTCCCGGTACTGTTGCATATTTGGCTGAAATAGTGGTGTAGATGTTGCTAAATTAAATGTTAATATTGAATGTCTGCAAAAAAATTCTGTATAATATCAAATTATAAGACAGCTAATTAATATTCGCCATCTGTTTTTGCTTGATTATTAAAACTTAATCAATAATGGGAATTAAAGTTGTCTGAATAAAGTTCATATTTGTTACTATCATGCTAGGTTATTGAAGTGCCATTATGATGTAAATCAATTAAGTAGTTTACTAGTTCAGCAAAAACATTACTGCAGAGTAATTTTATAATTCCTAAATTATGTCATCCTAAGGGTACTATAAATAGATGGAAGAGGCAGGCAACTATTGTATCATATAAAACAAATGTTATCCTTGACAAGCATTTTTTTTTATCAGTTCTAAAAAACCTATTGTTCTATTATGACACTTATTTCTTCCCCTCTACCCCCATTGTAAGTAAATTTCACTGAAATTATAATATAGGTGTAAATATGCAATTATTCTGCACCAGTTGATATACAAGTTTAGAATTTTCTGATAAGGAGTCTTCCTATCAGAGACAACAGGGTGAATACGCCAACTGAAGAATAGGATATGCACTTTTCAAACCATACTTTTAAAATTTTCATTTTTTTCAACAATGCAAAAAGTAGCTAATTCAATACAAAATATATAGATTAAAAAACTATAATCAAAAGTCAAAAATATTCAAAACAGGTTAGCTAAAAGTAACACATATTAGTACAGAAGTCTTGTCCAAGTGCCAGAGACTGATACCGACTTCTAACCAAGTGTGCTGCCTGCTTAGGCTGCCTCTGACGAGTCAAAATACCTTTTTTATTGCCATGTGCTCTCCCCGAAGCTATTACAGAAAAATGCAATATTATTTTAGCTAATGATTTTGAAGCACCACATTTGAAGTTATCTTACATTGGGCAGTACTGAAATCGGCAAAGTTCCATATCATTTCACCTACTAAGAACTTCTTCCTGTAAATGTCAAAGACTTTAAAGTGTTCAGCCAACAGAGCATTCTGGCAAGCATAAATCACATACACACATACCAAAAAAAACCTCATTCAATTAATACATTGTGTCAACATTTCTTGAAAATTTGATTACATATTCTGAAAATATGTCACTCATAATAATACTGTCATATTTGTTCTTCCTTATATTGTGCAATGGTGTTTTTTTCCCCCTCCCCAGTTAATACTGAACTTGCTCAGTCTAAGTTGTGTTGTGTGCACAAGACTGGAGGATTAAACAAATACAAAATGCCTCCCAGAATGTATAGTAGCTCAGCTAAATAATATATACATAAAATATATTTCCAAATCAAAATTTTCATAAATACCCTTTTTACCTGATAATCTTCAGAATACATACTCGGTGGATCCTACAATAATAGCAATAATAATAACAACAATAAGAGAAACAAATTATGCTAGACCCATCACTACTATTCCAATTGGCTGGAGTAAAAAGTTGAGCAAATATTAATGTCCCCTGCATACTAAAGGTTTTCAGTAATTTACAGCATGTTATTGTAGTGCTAAAAAGCTCACGTCATGAGTTCCAGCTATGGCTCCAGCTCCATACTCAGTAATAACCACAGGTTTGTCATGGAGAGAATGCCATGTATCCAAGTCCTGCGGCAGATCAATGTGAATGACTCCCAGACTCCCAGGGCCCCAATACCAGCCGTAGTATCTGTTGATGCACAGAACATCCATAAACTGTCCCTAATGTGAAGGAAGAACATTATTCAGATTGTAATGGAAAAAAATCCATAAAAATATAGAAGAGCTCATTTAATTATAAGAGATATACGCGAATTTGTAACAAAACTATAGCTCTTGGGAAATATCCTTGCTAATAATTGCTAAAATTACTTACTGCTTTGTCTTCGTTGTTGGGTTTAGAAATGGCAAATGTCAACGGTCTGCTGTCCAAAGTCCTAGCCTTTGCTGCAAGAGATCTATTGTGTGACATAAAAAACATAATACTTTCACAGACATCCTGTTAATATGTATAAAAGTCCAAACACTCTAATAGTAAACAGCAGTTGTATTACATTTAAGTCAACACATTTTTTAAAACAAAAAGTTTGCAGTTTAATTGTACTACAAAAATGACTACTTATCCACAAGTGGGATACAAAAATATTATATTTACTCCATTACACTAAAAATAAATTATCTCTATAATTGTTTAAGCCAATGATGCCATTCACTGTGTGAACAATAAAAATATGACTATATACTACTATAAAACACCATCCGAACAGCAATACATCTGTGACTAAATGCAGTGAAGAAGAAAACTTGGAAGAATCATGGACCTTAGCTAGAATAATACCACTCAGAAGATATAAGGAGAACAACAAAATCAGCAATAGAAACAGGACAATTGAGAAAAACAAATGTTACAGAAAAAGAGGGTTGGCTGAGGATTACTATTTATACAAAAGAAATGAAATGCTTCGACATATATTAATTTCAAACAATCACATCACCCCAAGCAAATTTATCCTCACTAGCCCATTACTCCTTCTTTCTCCAAGTCAAAGCATATAAATCATCAAAAAGTTGTGTATCTCTTGTGCTATCCGATGTGACAGATGACTGACCACCACGTGATAATTGGGCACAATGAAGGGAACTAAATAATATATATGTATATATATTACCATCAGGTTCTAAGATTCAATCAGTCCCACAGTTTGTAGCAGCTGATAATAGATGCAACCATTGTATTTCACAGCCCATATTCTTGAATGAGAAACTACTTACTCGTGATGAGCCTCAGCACAAACAACAAGCCAGTTGGCCTAGCTGAGAGCAGAACTAATGCCACATAAAGATGGCTGGCTAATGTTTAGTTCATAATTCAGTGACCTGGTAAAGTGTGGTTATGGGCCTCACATCCCATAGTTTAAGAGTAAATCGTAATAAACAGCTAAAATTGTTTTCTTCAAAAATGGAGGAAAGTTTAATTTTCATTTGAATATTAACAGCTAATATATTTATTTGTTTGTTAGCTAAATGTTTGCTTTTAAGGTTTTTGTAGCGGAGTTTATTTTCTACTTGAATTAGTGGCGGTGGTAAGTTCTCTTGGTTAATGCGCTGTTTGTCATAGCTATACTCCCTAATGCAATAGTACTTTGTGTTTTTACTTTAAAATTCATTATCCAATAATTGGTCAAGTTATGAAGAGAATAAAAGGTAAGTCTTGTATTGGTATATCCAGTAAACAAGTGTGTGCGTGAAAGTGTTATGTCATGCAGCTGCTTAGCTAAAGAAAAGCATATACCAAAATCTCAAATATGAGACTTTAATTTTATTAGGCCTTTCAACATATAAAAAAATACTACAAAATAACCCAGATGCTATGACCAATGCAAGTTTACTTACTTGAAATAAGTTTCAGCTTCAGGCAATGAACTGTCTGGCTCATTGGCCAGAGACCACATAACTACAGACGGCCTGTTTCTATCTCTAGCAATAAGCTCCGTCAACGCCTGGACATGCTGAGCCATCGTATCTGGACCAAAATTCTCAGGTCTGCAGAAAAAAAAACAACAACAAAGATTAAACCATTCGGTAAGGATATAGAATAAAACATCATATTATTTTTAATTCTGTATTGCTAAAAATAAAAATTAAAAAAACTTGTGAAAGAGAGAAAATACAATCTAATTATAAATCTCATTTTAATATAGTAGTTCATTCTGAATAACACGTCCCAAACAACATCATCATTATCACTGACTGTCTTACTTTACCAGTCCAACAGCCGGAGTCTCGTCTATCACAACAATCCCATACTTGTCGCACAAATCCATCAGTTCTTCGGAGTACGGATAGTGGCTAGTTCTAAAGGAGTTGGCTCCCAGCCACATCAGAAGATTTATATCTTTCATGAGAAGTGCATAATCCAATCCTTTACCCCGTATCTGAGGGAAAAAATATATATATATATAATTAAATATACAACCACAACAACAAATGATAATAATAATAACTAGCAAGTACCCCACCACAGTGGCACTTTAGCAAATTATAAATGCGATAGCATAAGGTATTTTAAACCATTGCTATTATCCTCTACCACTTGGTTTAGTTACACCAGTCTGTCTGTCTGTCTGTTTGTTTTTTCACTTTCTTTTCTTGACCCATGTATTCAAGAGATATACACATCACACCATTGTCACCGTCAGTACTGGCGATGTTTTCAACCAGACTCAGTTTTACATGAATGCACACTCTACCACTGTCATTGATGATGCTTTACCAACCCAGCCCAGTTAATGAATTATTCATGAATGCACACCATCATTATCGTCATACTGACAGACAAGCATATTATTATACTGATAAAATTCTCTACTTTTCTATTTCAACAAACTGAAGAATATACACTCAACTATCATAAAGGAGTCTACGTACCATACAAAAATTTCATTTCTTATGATTTAATCATCTGAAATAATTTTATAAGAATTTAATTCGAGCTATGTTTGTACAGATGTGTGTATACATGTATATAATTTTGTATAGATGTGTGTACACATGTATATACGTTTTCTAACCATTGATAAACTCTAAACTATTATCCTCTCCAGTCAAAGTTGGATTATAATTAACCTCACTTACTAAATTAAAATGTCGTATTTAAACTAATAGTAATAAATAAAAACCAACTACATAAGCATTATTTCTATCTCACATCTGCATCTTCATGTTTGCCAAACCCTTGAAAATAGAAAGGCTTGTTATTGATAAGAAACTGGGTGTCGGTCACGGCGACAATCCTAATGCCGTACGCCTGGCGGTACACGTCCGACACTTCCGACTCAGAGGTCAGAGTGACTTGGAAGACATAGAGGTAGCCCGCGCTGTCGCTCATGGTCCACGGCCACCACAGCTGAGGAGAAGAAACGCTCAACTCTCCCGTGGCAGTACCAGTAGACGGTTCTACTGTTCCGTTTTGATTGGCGACAGCGCCCCCGTCTCTAGACATCAGGGAAATGTTGTACGTTGATTTGGACGTTGTGGCGGTTCCTCCAATCTGTAACACAAAGACACCCACAAGCTCGTTAATAACAGGAAGGTCGTAGTCTTAATCCATGACCAATTTGAAGTAATTGTAATGTCAATGGCAGTATGAAAATTTTAGATAAGTTGGCACTACATAAGATATATATCATATCCCTGACAAACATTTTACATATAGCTATTTGTTGAATTTCAGCTATCAAGTCACAATTAGTCATTATTTCCCCAATAGCTAAGGCAATTCTCAGTTATTCCTGTTGCGCAAGTAATATTCGAGAGTATTAATTGCAATCGGAATGCGCTACAGTGAATAGAAATGTGTGCCTCAGTTGGCACCCACCCACCCCATGTTCACTGGTTGGATTGCTGGTAATTATTATTACACAACCAGGCATCCTATTCTAGGGGCCTATGCTAATTGAAGTCCATGGACTTAGTTGGGTTAATACGATGTATCGAGTTCAATTCACCACACTCAATTAACTCATATTCGATCAACAAGTAATCTAAAAACAGTCACAAATGATTTGGTAATAATAAAACAAGTAATTCTAAGGACTAAAATTACTTATTGTCAAGTTTAATTGGCAATAATTTTGTTGACATGTATTTGGTGATGATATGCTGGAAAATAATTCATACCATTAAATTATATTTCAATGTAGCAGACGTCTGGTCGCCATTCAAAGAAGTAGTGATGGCCATCTCATCTAAGTGGATGTCACTCGGTACTGTGTATAGTTTCACTGGACGATGGATCCCGGCGTAATTGAAGAAATCCATCTGGAGATTTTGAGTGACCATGCCATCATGGAAACTGAGTGTTCCTACAAGAAATGAGTATTAGTTAGAAGTGCATAGAAAGATCCTTTGGGAAGGGGCGGGGAAGGGAAGGAGGAGAGCAGGGCCGTAGCCAGGGGGGGGGTTCAGGGGGTTACACGTAACCCCCCTTTCAAATTAATGATATTCATAGAAGTCTGTCAATAGTTGTTAATCACCATTAGTGCCCACAAAGAAAAAGCAGCTGCTGATATAATACACTTATGCTTGCCTCAGCACTTGATTGTGTAGTAAGGTTGCAGTAACTTGAAAATGAAGAGGCAGTGCCAATCCAAAGATATTCGATTGTTTTTTAACAAAAAGTTAGCTGTGGAAGGAGATGGTGAGCACATTATCATGAGCTAGACATTGAAAAGTAAATATTGCACAAATATAATTCATTATGTTTAGATCATGAGTTAAAAGAGGTACCAGTCCAATTTCCATCAGATGAATCTGAAAATAATGTAGTTCCTTCTAGCTCTCTTCAGAGGTCAGATGATTTCCTAGAATGTACAAGCTCTAGTGCCTGTGCAGATCAAGTATGTAATGATATTGGTGCACTATTAACTTCAAGTAAGTCCATGGAGGAAATATGTGCCTCGATAAGTAATCTATCACAGGGTGAGATGTTTTCTTATTTGTATCGCCACGTGCAACCTCCAAGTAATCTGCCAGCTACATTCTTATATGGTGCTAATCGAAAGTTTGGTATTTCTTGGGTCATTAAATTTCCTTGGATTCTGTATAGCCCTAAGGTAAACGGCATTTTCTGTGGACCATGTGCTATTCTTCTTCCAGTAGATAAGCGTAAAGATAAAGGTTTACTTGTTAACAGGCCTTTTTCCAACTGGATTAAGTTGAGCAGTGTATTGAATGATCATTCTAAACTTAAATATCACCGTGACTGCCTCCAGCTAGCTGATACCATCAAAAGTAGTGTTGAAAATCCAGCTTCACGTGTTGATGTCATGACAAGTAATACTCTGCAAGCCATAATAAAGGAAAATGAGCATATACTAAAGCAAATTGTGCGATCCATTATTTTCTTATCTAAACAAGCTATTGCATTCAGGGGCAATTCAGAAGTTATAGATTCTAGTAAGAATCCTGGAAACTTTTTGGCCCTGCTCAAAGTATTTGCAGAAAGTGATGAAGTTTTATATAATCATCTTCACAATCCTAAAGCCAAGATTGCCAAACATTTGTCCCCACAAACTCAAAATGAACTAATTAATATTATTGGATATGATGTTATTCTTTCTAAAATAGTTTCAGAAATAAAGAAAGCCAAATATTACTCAGTTCTTGCTGATGAAGTATCTTGTCATCATGTGGAACACTTACCCATATGTGTTCGGTTTCTTGATGCCAATAATGATATACGTGAGGAATTTATTTCATTTATAAAACTTGAAAGAGTTTGAGCTATGGACATAGTAAATGCCATTGTACAGTCTTTGGAAGGAATTGGCTTGTCACTAGATAATTTGCGTGGTCAGGGGTATGATGGGGCATCCACTATGAGTGGAGTGAAAGCTGGTGTGCAGGCAATTATCCAAGAAAGGCAGCCTAAAGCTCTTTACACTCACTGTGCTGGGCATTCCCTTAACCTAGCAATACTGAATTCTTGCTCCATTCCTTCCATAAGAAATTGCATAGACCAAATAAAAGGTTTCACAGTGTGGATACGGTATTCTCCTAAAAGAGAAGGTCTACTCAAAGCTATCATTAGTAAGAGATCTCAAGTTGGTACCAACAGATCTTCTATACTAAATGTGTGTATCACTCGATGGGTAGAAAATATTGATGGTTGGGAGCGATTCTCTCAATATCACCCCTTCCTTATCGAATTGTGCGAAGTGATTCTCTATGGTAATAGTGAATTTCATAATTACAATGATGGCTGGTCTGCTGAAGATAAAAGGAATACCCTAGCTCACATGAAGGCTCTAGAATCTTTTGAATTTATTTATTGTTTAGTTACTCTTTCCAGGTCCTTGTCCTATCTCAAGGAAGCAGTAGTTAAAGTCCAGGGGAAAGACCAGGATCTTGTTTCAGGGATGAGTATTATTGACAAATGCTGCACAGAATTGAAGAGTGAGAGAGAAGATATTGATAGCTACAGTGGCCGGGTATTTAGGCATTCATCTAGACTAGCACAACAATCAAATATTCAGATTCAAAAGCCACGTACCAATCCACGACAGCAGCACCGGTCTAACCCAGATAGTACCTCAGTTGAAGAGTACTTTAAAATAACTGTTGCTATACCTTTTCTTGATCACCTTATAAGCGATGTCACTTCCAGGTTTACCAAGCATTCTAAGCAGGCAGCCACACTGCAAGGCCTACTGCCAATACATATCACTAACAATTCTTCTTTTTGTGATATTGAGTCAGCTGCTTCCTTTTATTCTGATGACCTCCCCAATGCTAGTATTCTTGATGAAGAATTTCATCGTTGGAAGGTGAGATGGTTGAAAGTTACTCCAAAGGAACGTCCACAGACACTTAGTGAAGCACTAAGGCTATGCTCTCCTGATGATCTACCAAATTTGTTCACTCTAATGAAGCTTTTTGCAACCCTGCCCCTTAGTTCTTGTTCATGTGAGCGTTCAGCATCCGCCCTTCGGAGAATAAACAACTACCTTCGATCTACTCAAACTGCAGAACGATTAACCTCTTTGGCACTGATTCACATGTCATATGAAATTGACATTGATATTGACACTGTTTGCAAATTATACTTAGAAAAATATCCACGCAGAATTAAATGTGCAAGTTTGTTATTTCAGTAATATCCTCAAAACAATCTTTGATGTTTTCATGATTCTCTCAAATCCAACGTGCTATTTAGTTTTATATAATGGTCTGTCTTAATGTCAATTTTGTTGATAATGGATGATAGCTAATTAAGAGGTGTGGTTTGGGTGTGGTCAGGTTGTAACCCCCCTTTTGAAAAGTCTGCCTACGGCCCTGGAGAGAGAGGGGTTAGTTGTAGTTCTTAAAGTGTTTATCATATATAGAGAAAGAAATAAATCAGAACATCACCACTTTGGATTACAGAGAGAGAGAAAGCAGGTTAGAACTGTGGTCTTTTCATTATTCTGTAGTTCGAATTAGGGGCAAGTGCCAGTCCATATTCACACATAGGATGGGGTTAGGGGAAGGAGGGGGTGGGGAGAGAGAGAGAGGGGGGGGGGGGGGGGAAGGAGGGGAAAGAGAGAGAACTTTTACAAACAGATGCATAAACATACAAGCCCAACCTGGAGGCACAGTTGTTGGAGAGAGAGTGTTGTTGGCTGCCACGGTGATGGTGTTGGGCTTGTCTGAGTGAACTACACTTGTGATGTCTCCTTCAAAAGGCAAATGGCCACCACTGTGCTCCACAATCTTCATGCCGTTAACCCACTACACAATCACATAGTTTGTATATCTAAAGGCTGCATACAAAATGATCTAATGCGGAAAATTTACTCTAAAAGATTGACTGTACTGCCTCTGAACAAATAAAGGCACAACCAAAAAAAATTTAAAAGCTTAAAAAACTTCAGAAATACTAGTTTCAAGACTAAAATAATGAGGTAAAAGCGAAACAGAAAAGAAAAATGAAAGACAAAAGGCCACTTTTAAAAATGCCAAACACTCTAATAAAAATTACACATTGTTTATAGTAACTCTGTAGTGGTGGCAAACAAGCAATCCATAAAAGCAAATGTAACAAACCCTTACTTTTGAAAAAAAAGTGTTATAGATAAGACGTGAAAGTTTCTCATTCAGTTTTCTCACTCCTCAATAACTGCAACTTATCTTTTAACTCCCTAAAGAAATTTAAAAAAACTCAAAAAAAAATTATTATTGTAAAATGGATTTCTTCAAGTTTCACTCACAGCGATAGCATTATAGTGCACACTGCCAAAACGAAGTCGTATGGTCTTGTCCCCTTTAGTCCACGAGTCCGGGATCCAGACCTGCCTATCATACCACACCCAACCCACAAAATCACGGAGACTTGCATTTTGAGTGATGTCATTGTAACTGGATGGAACAGGCATCAGTATTGTGTCTCCACTCTATACAACAAAATTAAAAGTCATTGTTGAACATATGCAAATAGATTGTCACTCAAAACTGCAGACATTTCAGCTTGCTGTCTAAAAGCTCTTTCACATGCAATATTTATTTCTCTCATTTAGATGTATTAATTATTTGATTTATGATTACCTTTGAAAGTGGTTTTTGATACCACTTTTCATCAAAACCAGCATTTCTGCTGTCAGAGAAGTCCGCACGGAAATGCCACAGCCCGTCGATTTCTTTGACTTCCCTAGACGGAGACTCCTTCGGGAAGAGAGATGTTGCACTAAAGATACAGAGTGCAAGTAGCAGCACCCTGAAAGTTAATGCAATCATTCTATTACCCTACTACCGCTTGTTAGTGTATACGAGGTAAGAAGTCGTCACAAATGAAAACTCGATGGTATAGCAATTTGGCATTTGCGCTTGTGTAAATTTTACACAAGCGCAAGCTAGTAGGTAAAAGGACGTCTCCTTGTTATGCGACTTTATCGCGCATGCCACGATGGTCATTTGGTATTTATCTTGCCATTCAGTTTTTATATGTCAAACTAATTTTTGAAAAATAAGACAAAAAAAATAAAATCCTGCAATGCCTGAAGGTCCTGAACTCAGGATGAACTCTATGTTCATCAACCATGTCTGCAGAGATTTGGTGTTCGAAGGTCCCCCGAGGAAGTCCGAAGTATCCAAGAGTGATGGCGTCCTGTGGGACTCACCCAGATACTCCATAGCTAGTGAGTCACGTGGTAAAGAGATGGCTCTCCTGCTTCAATGTCTGCATAACAAAAAAAATAAAATGAGGATTTTGTTTCGCTTTGGAATGTCTGGCAAATTTGCATTCACTCCAGCCTCAATGATTCCAAAACATGCCCATCTAAGATTCCATGCTCAGGAAGAAGAATGCTCAGCAGAGAATGCTGAAAGCACAAAAGACAAAGGAGTTTTGTCATTTGTAGACACACGAAGATTTGGCTCCTGGCGTGTAATGGACAGTGGGTGGGGTGGCGCCAGAGGCCCCGACATAGTTGATGAATACAGCGCCTTTAGGAGCAACGTCCTCTGTAATTTGGAAGACCCGGCCTTCGGAAAGCCAATGTGTGAAGTTATGCTGAACCAAAAGTACTTCAATGGAGTGGGTAATTATTTGCGAGCAGAAGTTCTGTTTAGGTAAGCTGGATTTCAAGTTTTATTGTTGCTAAGTTAAGTGAATACATCAATGAGTACATCATAAGCATGTTAGTGCATGTTCAAGTCATTGCTTATCCTGTATTAATATAGAATTATTAAAGTTAAAGAATTAAATTGTAAATACTTTTTAAACATCCAGAGCAAAAATTCCTCCTTTCATAAGAGCCAGAGATGCCCTCCAGCCTCTGGTGGATGAGAGTTCAAGCACTTCACAAAATGATCCAGACATACTACAGTTGTGCAGAGACGTCAGCCAGGAAGTGATCAGCTTAAAAAGAGGTAATAACACATTCACACAGCAGAATCCATTGGCCACTGAGAGTCTAGATTGGTATTACTTTGTCGCCGGTGCAGATTTAGGCAAGCACGAGTTAATGACGGCCAGTGTGTCGGAGAGCGATCATGAAGTGTTCTTGAAGTGGCTGAGGTGCTACAACAATCCTGCCATGTCCATCATGAAGGATAAAAATGGCCGCACTGTTTGGTTCCAAGTATGTAGCAATGATCTGGTGTAATGTAGGAGTTAAATATGCATTACGCTAATTTAACGTGGTTCGGCATAGTTAACTTTTGTGTTTGGCTTTAATGGTAAATAGTTGGTCTGATTGGACTTTAAGTGGTGTGAATCATTCAACCAACTTATCGCTGATTAGCACTCCTGTGCTAACCACTTCCCAATACTCCCCCAATCCGACCAACTATGTTGTTCCCCTCCCCACTCCTGCCACTCCATTTATCCATCCACCTGCCGACATAGAGCTATGAATCCCTTCGTTACATTCTTTACTAATGATTTATTTCATTATCCACTCACTTAATTTGATCACTTTGTTTACTTTATTTTATTTTATTTATTTATTTAATTTAATCTCATTATTATTATTATTATTATTATTATTATTATTACTATTTTTTTTATTTTTTTTATTTTATATCATATGTATATATATAAGCAACGTTGTTAATCTCTTGTACAATGACAGGTGCGACAGGATGAGCGTTCATTGGCTAGATTTCGTTCCCGAGGAGCTCATGCTATGACTAGATTCCGTCAGTCTCCTAGACACCGACGCGAGCTGGTGCCTTGGGGTCTTTATATACAACTGGAAAGCTTTGCTCTTCCATCTTCCCAGCATCTTGATTGTCGAGTCCTGCACCCCCACTCTTGCTGCAGCTGTGGCCGCCCCATTGCGAAAGCTATGACCTGAGTACAGCTCGCTATCAACTCCCGCTCTTAACAACGCCTCCCGAGTTCTGTCGACAAATCTTGTTCTGGTAAGGGGTTTACCATCGTGGAAGTGAAACAGCGGGCCTGGTCCTGCTCCTCTGGCCAGCAGATAGTCCAACATTGCCCGAACAGGGTAGAGGTCGTCTGCTGTCTTCCCTATAACCACATCAACTCCCTTTCCGAATGGGTCTGTTTTGGACACCTTGAGATGGACTTTTAGCATGTTTGGCTTTGCCAGGTCGTCTACCGCCACATCTGCAAAGGAGAGATGCACTGTCCCATCGAATGATGAGTCAGAGGGTACCGTAATTTCACCAGCCTGAAAGAACCCAAAGAAGCAGGATGTGGCTGCCGCCCAGAGCATGAGCTCATTTCGCCCCCCCCCATTATTGGCTAGCCAAATCGACCTCAGTTTTCGCAGCAGGTCGGGGGTGATCGGCAGTCTGGGTTTTGATCGACCTGAGCTTCCCTGCACCCTCTTCACCCCCCCGAATCACTAGCTCCAGTTTCGGCATACTCGACAGCGATGGGTCGCCCCATCCCTCCTCAATGTGGAGGTGACGTATAGCCGACAGGTAGCCTCGTATGGAGCTGGCGCTGAGGCCCTCCTCTTTCAGGAAGGCTACATAACGGCACATAGTCATTTCATTAGCAGGAAGGGCTACAATATTGTGACATGTACAAAAAATTTCGTAACGTCTCTTAGCTGATGAGTAAGTTTTACGTGTGGATGCCGCTAGCGCCTGACTACGGAGGAAGTCCACCGCTCTGTCCAGCTTCTGCATGTCCAGTCTGGGTCCAGGAGGAGCAGGGAGTCCAGCAGTTCCGGTGCTATGTGTGACTCTTCTTCTTGGGCCTGTGGGCAAAGAGTACGAAAGGCTAATACATTGTTCCTTGACAGCGCATCAGCTGCCTGATTTCTGGCCCCTTGAATGTGTGTCGCCCAGATGGTGAATTCCATCTTTGCCTCTAAAAACGCCAGGCATCTTCTCAGTTGCATGGCATCTGCATTCTTGGAAGCCCCCGAGTTTACAATAGCCACCACAGCCGAGTTATCACACTGGGCCAGCACTCCTTTTCCATGCCAGTTATGCCCCCACACCACTGCTGCTAACACTATTGGGGCGAGTTCCATCACAGTGATGTGTGTCCCCTGCATTCTAGTGACCCATGGAAGCATAAACCAGCGCTCGCCGCAGAAGGCTCCACATCCCCATGAGCCTGATGCATCTGACGTTAAAACCACCTGTGGTTTTGCCCCTGGTCGCGCTAAGATCATTGCCGACCCATTCCATTCGCTGGCAAACGAAGCCCACCATTCAATGTCTGCCCTTCTCCCGATTCAGCCGTATGAACTGGTCCATTCGCCTCGTGGATGTTGACAGCTTAATCAACCTCCGTAAATAGCTTCGACCTGGCTTTACTGCTTTGCACGCATGTGCCAGCGAGCCAATCAGTGACAGTAGGTCTCGCTTTTTGCACGCCTTCCTGCCCCTCCAGCTGCCCAGTAGTACCCTCAGGTTCCCAAGTTAGTCTTGGGGAAGTCGTATCTCCATTGCCCTTGAGTCGAGCTCTAGGCCTAGGAATGTAATTGACGTCGCTGGGCCTTCATCCTTGTCTGGCTCCACTGGCATCCCAAGCTGCCCGCACAGATCATGCATCATCTCAGCATTCTTCTCACACTCCTGTCCCCCTGGGGGTCCAGTTGTGACGAAATCGTCCAAGTAATGGGCCACATGACACTCCTCTTTGTTGCATCATCCAGGCCAAGGCATCTGCTACTGCAGAGAATATCAGTGGGGCAGACCTGAGCCCAAAGGGAAGCGTGGTGTCGATATACGTGGCTCCTTCCCATTCCATGCCCAGCAAGCGCCTATCCTTAGGGTGCACTGGAACGTTTCTAAACGCACTTTTAATGTCCATCTTAGCCATCATAGTCCCCCTGACCCAGCCGGAGCACTTGGTTGACTACCTCGTCTACCGAGACATAGCTAAGTGAGGTTAGTTCTCTCTCGATCCCGTCGTTGACACTGTGCTCCATCGGCGAGGACAGGTCCAGTATTAACCTCCACTTGTCCGGCTTTGCTTTCTTGGGGATAACCCCAAACGGGCTGGTATGGATGCTTACCCTTTTCCTGATAGTTTGGGGATCACCCGCCCCTTTTCCATCTCTTCCTGAATGTACTTGCCAACCACTTCCGGGTGTTCGTCTGCTGATGGCATGTTCAGTGGGCGGGGCTTCAGCTTCACTCGCTTGCTGTCAAACCCTATTCTGAAGCCTTGGTCTATGCCTCGCAGGATAAAGCCTGCGAAGATTTGGTCTGGGTGTGCTTGCAGTCCCTCCGTCCACTTGCATAGCTTCAGGGGTGTTACAACTCTTTCCAGGGCTTGCCAGTGCCCAGAGTCGCACGCTTCCAGGGCCATCAGCTGATCGGTGTATTGGTATCCCCCTGCGTAGCATCAAGGACTTGTAACCTCCCACAACCTTACCTCCATGGTAGCCCCAATACTACTTATGTCCTATTGAACCTCCCGCTGGGTACTACACACCGCTACGGATTTTTTGTTTTTTTTTGTTTTTTTATACATCTTTGTATGTACAGGATCACATATAATGGCAATATTCCCATCTATGTACATAGGTCCACATGACGACCCTTTTCCAGCAGCCACACGCCAAGACTGAGTTCCACGACGCTGCCTCATGAGTCATGACTGTGCGATAGGCCTCTCTCCTGCTTCCAGCCGTGCCCTTTTGTCACCTCCATTTTTGGGACACTTCGTAACTGAATGGCGCTCTCCACAACCCGAGCACACGTGTTGGAAACGGCAGCTCCGCCCAAACTTGCAGTCACCTTTGAATCTATTGAATTTAAGGCATACTTCCATTGGGCGGCCTGCCTGCTGAGGACTACTGCCCGCCATCCAGCTCCGCTTTCTTGACAGCCTCGTTGGGCATGTGGCCGACGTGTGGTCCATCGCTTGGCATACTGTACACCAGTTCTCTGCACTTCTGTTCTGGCCAAAAAAGCATAATGCATAGAGGGACGGGTCGACCTTGGCCCATGACTGGGTGGTTTTTCCTGCCACTTCCTGCGAAAGTACTGGTCATATACCAGCCAGATGGCCGCGTAAGATTGTCGCTATCAGGGCTGGTAGGCCACCAAACCCATCAGGTCTGGCACTCGTAGGCTGCCGGGAGGCTATAACTTCCACATAGGAGGCCGAAGCAAGCACTGGCGCCATGTGGCCTAGAATCAGGGATTGCCTTCTTGTTGCTGACATGTCTTATGCCTGCATGATCCTATCTGTCCCCCTCACATTGAGAGAGCTCGTCCCTGCCTTTTAGCCGGTGGCAATTCGCAAAGTCTACGTACACCCCACTGGCTATCTTCTCCACCAGCTTTTTGTAGAGAGTGGGAAGACCAGGACCACCGTCACAAGCTGGGTGCTGCTGGCTGTTATGGCTGCCATGGCTGTAGGGTGCTCTGTGCTGTGTTCTGGCTCTGGTGCCCCCCCCGGCGTACTCCCTTCGCCCCCTGCCATGAACGTCCGAAGCCTAGCGCTGCTACTCCTCCTGCCGACGGGGGCCAGCTTCCTGCAAATTTACCAGAACCAACATAACTACTACTGCCTTCGCTGTGTCATTATCGCTACTCCCACTCATGCCTATTGTTGCTACAAAGTTCTATACTGGCATCTATCCACTCTCAGCTCTCCTTCTCCCTGACAGCCAGCCCCCCTTGCTGCTCAAAGCTATAGCCCCTGGCCTCGCATTTTAACTTTTTATTTATTTATTTTTATACCATGTGTGAGAGCCTGTGTGCCCTAGTGCGCATGTGGCCTGCGTGCCCGACTGCATGTGCGTGCTTGCGTGCCCCAACGGTAGGTGCGTGCCCGCCTGTACGTGTGTGTGCGTGTGTGCTATTGCATGTATGCATGAGTATGTGCGGGTGTGCATGAGTGTGTGCGGGTGTTGCGCCAGATGGGACTGCCCCTCACTATACCTGCACCTGGGTCACTGCGCCTCGCTCTCCCTTTTTTTTTTTTTTTTTTTTTTTTTTTTTTTTTTTGTGTCACTCACGCCCTCTACTACTTGCTATGCCATCCCACTGCACCCCTTTACGTGCCAGCATCGCCTGCCACTAGGCCACTGCACCTTATTCCGTGCCCATTTCCCTGGCAACTGGGCCACTGCACCCTATAGCCTGCCCATCCTGCCAGCCCCAGCCTGGGCTGCTGCCTAGTAATACCTGCCATATATCTCTCTCTATATATATATCTTCTTTTTTTTTTATCTGGGCTATAGCCCCCTGTTCTCTGCCATATTAACTTTGCAATGGGCTGCTGGCCCTGCCAGCCCGCTAGTGGGCCCTTGCGCCCTATCACCAGCCCCATCCGCTTGCCCTGGGCCACTGCACCCTAACACCTGCCTCACTCGCTTGCCCCTGGGCCACTGCACCCTACTGCATGCCATACACCCCCGTGCTGGGCCCCGCGTCATGGACACGACCTTTGAATTATTCATATCATTCACCTCATTATTATTTTTTTTTTTTTTTTTAATTTTATTATTATTATTTTTTTTTATATGCCATGCTAGCCTAACAGACTACTGTCCCCCAAGCTAGCTTTGGCCAGGCCACTGCACCCTCTCCCCTGCCATAACTGAAGTGCGTGCCTCTCACCTGCCCTAACCTGCTCTAGGTGGCCTCCATCCCCTGGGTACCAATCGTGCTCCCACTAAGTTTCACACCTTGCAGGTGGAGGGGGAGTAACGTTTAACTTACCCTCAGGTGCGTCCGTCCTCGGTGGTCCTACAGTCTCCGCGCCTGCTGCTGCCTGGTTCCTCAACTTATCCTCTGCCGTCTTTGCCGCTGCTTCCTGGAGTTTGGTTGCCACCCCGTCAACGATCATTTGAAGGGCGGCGGGTGTTAGCCCGATGTCTCCGTCTTCTGCCATAGGACGTTAGCTTTTCTCTTCTCGCTGATCGGCCGTGCTTTGGCTATGCTCTGCTTGACTTATTCATTGGCCATGTGTGCTCTCTCGCGTGCCCCTGCCCCTCGCGCGCGCTCCTGCCTCCCCCGTCAACTCAGCTTAATGGTACCATTAACCTTTATGAGTTGCAGCATTTCATATTGACCTTCATAACTAATTATAACAACACCACCCTATTGATTATCACCCACTCATGTAAATTTTCATAGCTAAAAAAACCCGAAGATAATCGTATGGGTGTGGTTACGTTTTTTTCAGTTGTGGTTTTATTCTATATTGGTACTATCTTCTTTTGTTTGTTTGTTTGTTTGCCACGACTTGAACTGTTTCAAATAATCATTTACAATTATGTAACTTGCAGGGTGAAGCTGGGCCATTGGCACCAAAAGGCAAGGTGAAAGCTGGAAAGAGGATTCGTGCTCCTGACAACCCTAACCCGACTACCACTAGTGTCAAAGAAGAACTGCAGGTGAATGCGATTTCTTGTTCATTTGAACCGTTTTCGAACAAACTTATTGTCTTTTGCTCAAAATGTTCGTTATTCCAAGTACTTGTTGGTCTCATCAGTACATGCTTATTTTGAATTAATAGCCACACCCATCAGTAGTGCTGTTGGGTTGGCAAAGCTCAGGCCCACTTATTTTTTGTCATTAAAGTTACCTGTATTATACTTACATCTGAACTGAATGTACTAGAAGAACAAGTTACTCTGCTTCTGCTGTAGGAAGCTCACAGTCAAGAGACTCCTCTTGTTGAAGAGACAGCTGTGGCCTTGAAGACAGAACCAGGCCCGCCCGTCAAAAAGTCCAAGGTAAGTGTGTACCATTCGTTCTTGTTATTTTATTTATTTATTTTTTTGAAATAAAAATAGACCTGTGTTTCAGTTTATTCACTGGAAAGTCTAGCGTGGAATTGTAATTTTGATCTGATCAAAGTCTGTTATGTATGACGATACATGATCCTTTTTAGTTGTGAAAGTGGTGCCATTTTCCATTGCACTCTAGTTTCAGTGTAGTGTCATATTCTCTTTGCATGAGTGGTTGCTATGACATTGAAGACCCCTTTTCCAGATTTTAAAAACAGCTGGTTTTAATAGCTGAGAAATTGAAAATTGTTTTCAAGATACCATGGCAAGAAAGTAATAAGAAATTGTCTATACTGAACTTCAAAATGAAACTGCTGAAAGATGTCATAAGTTCCTATCTTTTTTCTTTTCTTTTTTGTCAGGTAACACAACAAAGGAAAAGCAAAAGAAAAGTCAAGCCACTGAAAAAACTCAGGAAAACTGATGACAAAGAAACTAAACTTGAAGAAAGGTCCACCATTATTCCCACTGAACTACTGCGCAGGAGTGCACGGTTGAAACGTGAGACTAAACAAGGCCATTCATAGCTTCACTTCACCTCTTCCATTCATTTCATCTTGCTCCCCCACAACTTTGTATTATTATTATTATATACATGCATCATATAAACAAGAAATGTGCCATGAAAGAAGATGGAGAAATACGTGGGTTAATTAATTGCTAGTTCACAAGATGGTGGAGATCAATTCTTTGATGCAGAGATGATAGACAAGATGTTGATACCAGCCGTCTCCAAGTTGATGGTCCTACATGACAACCAGAATGAGAAAGAAAGAAGAAGAAAAAAAACAATTGCACAATTGCTAATGGCAGTCAATTTCTAGTCAACTCTAGGACATACTGGATCTACCATGTAACATTATAGATGTAGATACCAGCATATACATGCACATGTACCCTGACAGAAATATTTCAAGAAGGAATTGGGTCAAACTAAATCTGAGTCAACAGCCTTACAGAAGTTGTTCAGTCTTCATGTGTTGGTCTTACCCTAGCATTGAATCCTCCTTGGTCTTGACATGATGCAAAAATGTACATATTGAATGAAAGAGATTGTTACGACCCTAAGGTAGAAAAAAAAAGAAAGAAGTACAATAAGGTTGGTACATGGGTTTTTAGCTTTTCCTAGTGACACTTTACCTACCTCAGCCACATTGATGTACTTGCCCCTGATCAGTACCTGTACACATAATAAAATATGCTAACAAGTTGTTTATAGAAATTTACTGCTTGTATATTTGCCTGATGGTGTATACTGATGGAACATGTACCCAAAAATATTTTCATTGAAATTGATAATAGCTCGTTCTAACAACCAATATTAAATTTTTTTTTTGCTATAATTAATTATTTCAGCCAAGAATGATAATCATCATTGAAATTGATGCGTGCACCAACAGTAAAATTAGAGGTTTTATCCACATGCCATAACCTGGGTGGGTACAAGGCCACCTTATTCTAACTATATTGTACAAGCAGTCCACATGCATTGCAGCTGTAAAGGTATGAAAATAAAGACATTTCCTAGTCCTCACTAAACTCCACCCCAAAATGCACACACACACACACATACTCTGCCACCCATAATCACTTGTGACTCCTAACATACTCCAATTGTCGCCATCAGTTTGAGCTTTTATTTAACTACCACTCTCAGTCACACATTCCATTATTGAGGGAAGGAAGGTAAAGGGTGGAAAGGGGAGGGGAGGAGTCCATGCCTTCCAACACACAACACAGCACGCCGCAAAATTTTGGGGGGGGAAATGCACACATACGCAAGCACACACTCTGCCACTCGTAATCGCTCAGCAACATCCTTATCATAACCACACCCCTCACTTGCCTTGTACACAGGAGGGGTGCCACTAGTCTGCACTAAGCACACACTCTGCTGCTTGGATCCTAAAATGGAGTTACAAAATTACACAAGTCAACTGACGAGAAATCGCTTGGTAGAATCAACTTGCCATTTTTAGGGACACTTTTCAAAAAATATTGGGTAGAGAAGGTTTTCCCGTTGGGGAACCACGGGTCTGGTGGAAGATGGCTGTCCAGGTATGTGCTGAGAAGATGCATGATAATCTGCACACACACACACACACAATGCAAAAGCGCGCACACACACACACACACACTGCTGAAGTGTGCAACATTTTTTGGTTCCATTCTTGGTCATCAAAAATAATCTATTCCAAAAATTCATGCTAATGTAATCAGAAGTTCTCTAACTCAACTACAAACCATAACTATCAATACATGCATACAAAGACTTGACCTAATGTGCTGTAGCTCACCTGGGAGTCGCTCGGCAAATCGATAGTCCACTGTCTTCCCTTCCACGTGCCACCGGCATCCCAGCAGTAGACGCTGAGGTAGCTGCCGATTGCCAGCTCTACACACATCAGTGGGCAATGATTCTTAACTAACAATGAACCACCCTTTACCCACTCAGTCACTTGCCTTTTATTCTTTCCACTAAGTACTCCTGCTTAGGAGTCAGATCCAAATATTGGATCACCATGGGGAGAGTGGGCGTGGCTTGGTTATTCAGTCGCTTCAGAACGTCTAGAGCTACAGCTGTAAATATATAGTTGAGGTAACAGACAATATTGTTCGTGTACACACATACACACAACATCCCCACATGTGGGCTTATGATGATATGACTTCTTCACTTACTTCCAATCTGCTCGGACCTTCCTTTCTTGTTGAGGGCGGAGTTGATGACATTAATCTCATTAGTCAACGGCTTCACGATGGTGGTAGCAATCCACTGCAACAACAACAACAACAACAACACAAACAAGGTTAAGCTTGCATCCATACACTCCTCCCTCTCAGTGAGCATTGCTATGATCATGACATAAAGATAACAATGACATCTAATAGTGAAATGCTGTGATAATTGTCTGAGAACTGATCTAGTTCTGTATGATGACGGTGCAGTACAACAGCACATGTGCATGCGAGCGAGTTACCATGACAATATGGTACAACAGCACATGTGCGTATGCGAGTGAGTGAGCACCTTTCTACATCTCTCTGTCCACAAGTCCAAGTCCTTCCTCTGAATCCCACAGTTCTCTAGAGACTGGAAGACAAATACAAGAGAATGAGAAAGATGTTTGGAAATGAGAACTATGTATTAATTATGACCTCTGTAAGTTGTAACTCATTACAAGAATTTTTTTCAAGTAAGTTGTGCCAACCACATTTCTTACTTTCTTTTTTATTTTTTATTTGAGAGTGTAATTCTAAAACACGTATAAATACATGCTGTGAAGTCTCAACTTCTTTTGAGTGACCAATAAAAAAAAAAGTAATAATAATAATAAGAATAAAATATGGACTCTAATTGACAGAGCTAAAATTTCTCATCTCATTATCTATCCATTTATAAAACTTTTATTGGAGCAATTTGTTTAAATCTAGTCCCACCCCTTTTAACCTTCTCCCTCCTCCCACCCCTTTTAACCTTCTCCCTCCTCCCACCCCGAACTATCACTACATCATAGATACATAAGTAGTATGAAATAATCCTGCTGTCATCTTGTGAGCACATAGCTCTGCCACACCCAATAGATACATACACTGTTCTCAGTGGTAAGATAATGCTGACTCAGCATATCTTTAAGTCTTGCCATGTACATAGAACTACATATGTCTTTACACTGCTCCTAACCCTAAGACT
>WLWD01002109.1_pt1 | contig 90273 bp, 70 predicted proteins | sample 6712731 | NCBI WGS metagenome assembly WLWD01 (sample SAMN12718690, study PRJNA576275) | sponge metagenome | isolation source: marine sponge | host: Mycale hentscheli | place: New Zealand: South Island, Marlborough, Capsize Point | collected 2014-11-01
TTGTGTTATTTATGTTGTCGGACCCCCGTCCCAAATTGCACTACAGAATCCTCTGGTTTATCGATCAGTACCCGTATCACCCTAGAAATTGAATTGTTTACCGTTTTGAATTCTTTTGTGGGTGCAGTTAAAACTTGAAAACTTAAGGGACTTCCATTTCTATTCGAGTTAGTGGCGGTGGTAAGTTAATGCGCTCTTTGTGATGGTTATAAGCCGTGCGCAACAGTATTTACTTGAAAATACATTGTCCACAAGACTACTGCAAGGTAAGTCTGTGTAGGTGCATGTCCAGTTGTGTCAAAGCATTGTGTGTTACAACCACTACTTAGCTAAAGAATATCACAAAGAAAACTTTTAAATAACGTGTATTGTCTTATTGTTGTTGTTTTTTTCCTTCCAAGCAGTTGCAGAGAGTTGTTACTTTGGCACTGAAATCCATTTACTCGGTATGCTAAATTTAAAAATGATCTTATTTTCAGTAGCTTCAGTGTTAGAAGTCAAAATCATTCATATAAAATAAGTATAGTCTTTAGGCTCGCTCGCCATTTGTGCTCAAGCACATCACTAGAAGTTATAAACCAAAATCGAGGTTTGTATGCTATTTATAAACTCCGAGACACGAGGGCGCAGCCCGAGTGGCGAGAATTTATAAATCGAAATACAAACCTAATGATTTTGGTTTATAACTATTTTATAGCCCAAACATAAACAACGAGCAAAGTATAGCGTTAGCTATCATAGTAATTGTATTAAAGTACCCAAACTCTTCATTATTCCATTTTGCTTTGATCTGCCTTCCACCATAATTATGGTTGCTAAAAACTATATCAGACTTTTCCCCGCTAATACATTTTCTTACGAGCATACCAGACTGTATCAGATTTATAGTTCTTAACGACAAGCGCGGTCGCTCCGGTAACGGGCTATAAAAAAAAAACAAGCCCGAAGAGTCTATTGAGCACGCCCGATCTCGATTTAGGTAAAGAGCTTACCTACCTGACTAGACAATACGGCAAGTTGTTGACTGTTCACAGTATGTCCGAAACCTTCTCGGGTATAAAATCAGTTACCAGTCTAAAATCAGTTACCAGTCTAAAATCAGTTACCTATCGGGGAACTTCATATATTGAGCGAACCGGTTTCGTGTAGGAGATGTCTCCTGTGAGTGGCATCCGACGATTGGACTAGACAGGTAAAATGGCTGCTAATCTTGCCAGATCTAGAACTTTCAAGGATGACCCACAGCTTCGCTCGTTTTACCTCAACAACGTGACAGCAACTGGGAAAACTCTGGGCATAGGTTCTAATGGCTCAGTACTAGAGGTACGTGAAACTAACTGGCATATTGTTCACTTGAATACAAGTTTTAGCCAATGACTAGGAAGTTTTATATTTAAAAACTGTATTTTAATGCTATAAACAATAGCTCATTTTATTTAAATGTTATAGTTCAAAAGATTAGGTAACTTATAGCAAAACACAACGTGATAGCACTTGGTGTAAACTGAGAGCCATTACAATATTATGACTGCTTTCATCAATAGAAAACTATACGTAACTTTAGCCAGCAGTTCAACATTAAGCCTTAGTCTTGAGAAAACTACAGTTTACAACTTTTGATTGTATTATACTGTTTTCATAGTCTCACAATTGCTATAATTAAGCCACTAACTCCCGAATCATAAAGAAAGCTGAACAATAACTCCAATCATTATGGCATTCTTTTTTTAACTACAATAATATAAATGAGATAGCTAAGCGAGCCAAAATGGAGTTGATATAGAAAGCATATTAGTACATAATCAAGATAATTATTTTGTTAAACATTTTATTTATACATGTTAACATACAAATGTGAGAAATATTTAATGCCTGTGCTTATTCATGTATAGATCAAATATGAGGAAACTCTCTGTGCTGCTAAACAAATGCATGAATTATTAGTGCAAGCTGACAATGAAGGGGTTCAAGACATTATTGGAAAGTATCGACAGGAATGTCAACTCATGGCAGGTCTCCGACATCCTAACATAACACAGTTCCTTGGTCTATGTTTCCTGGAAGGTTCCCAAATCCCTCTTCTTGTGATGGAGAGACTAGAAATGAGTGTTGCCGACCTGCTGGAGTGTTCTCCTAGTATTCCTTTAGCAGTTAAAATATCCATTCTTACTGACACTAGCAGTGGACTAGTGTATTTGCATGGCCGAGCTCCTTCAATAGTACATAGAGACCTAACAGCTAGGAATGTCCTCCTAACTTCATCTCTATGTGCCAAAATCACAGACTTGGGTAATTCTCGCATGCTGGATTTTAAACCAAGAAAGCTAGCACAGATTCTGACTAAGACTCCAGGGACCACTGTGTACATGCCACCAGAGGCTCTGAGTGAAAGCCACAAATATAGACCATCTCTAGATGTTTTCTCATTCGGACATCTTGCTCTGTTTACTCTAACACAGGTAAACAACTACTTCATCAATACAATTTTGTATTGAATGAAATTTCCTACATAATTTTTTGCTATTTCGATGAGTGGGCAACTATCTAATATTGAGATTTATGAATGCTTAAGTATACAATAATACCTCACATTTTATATTATATAAAGATATATAAAACTGAATTGCTATTGCATTTGATATCATATTTGTCTTATGTTATCTTCTTTATTTGTAATACTATTGATTTAATATAGCATCTATACAAAAAGTCTTTTATTGATAAGTTTACAACATTATTTTCATTACATATTTGAATACTTAATGTCAGGTGTTTCCAGGTGAACTGCTGTCCAGTACATATCCCAATCCTTCTAATCCTGACCAGCTCATTGCTCGTTCAGAAGTGGATCGTCATCAGACTTACACGGCCACATTGGAAACCACATGTGGTGCATCTCATCCAGTGCTACCAGATCTTGTGAGACAGTGTCTTCACAACACTCCAGAGAGAAGGCCATCCAGCCAGGACCTGCAGGCTAGACTACGGTGTGTGAAGTCAGATGTAGAGGGAATCTACGGAGGAGGAACGATGAGACAACTCAATATTGCCAGTGTCCTGTACGTGAAGGAAATGAAGAATAAAGACAAGCAGATACAAGAACTCGAGGTAATTTCAACACTAACTTAAATAGACACCAAGTAATAATGTTGGAAATACGCTGCGTGGCTTTCTTATATATTTGACAACATTATAATGACAGAAAAGTAGCAGGCTCTAACTAGCAATGTTTTCAGAGAACTATTAAATTCTAGAATAACAGATCTGTATCCTTTTGATTTCTCATGTATTATATGATAGACATCAGAAGAAAAGGCTGCAGCAGACAACACAGAGTTAATGACTGCAATTGAGAGGATGGAAAATGAGATTCGACAATTACGAGCAGATTTACAGAGAGTCGAGCAAGAAAGCAGAGAAAAAGATATAGCCGTTGAAGAATTGGAACAAGAGAACAGAGACCAACACATTGCACTGGAGAGACTTGAGCGAGAGAAATACGATAAACAAGTAGTGATGGATAGACTAGAACGAGATAACAGAAACAAACAAATAGAAGTGTAGAAATTGGAACAGGAAAATGGAGAATACAAAATAGCAATAACGAGACTTGAAAGTATGGGATCTCAAGAAGCGACTGCGACAGGAAGACGTAATGAGGTAAATAGAACTAATAAAATACCTAGTAAAATAATTTTGAATGTCTATCAATATCAGGAATAGTGTGCTAAAGAGTTGGAAAGATTAATAGTAATAAATTAATATAAACATTGTTACAGTAATACTAATAAATGTAACAATAAAAATGATAATAATTTGCAAATAGTTTAGCACTTTCGACTCAGATTTACTTCGACAATTCAGGCCTCTTTTAGAATTTAAATTTGACTTTTGAATTTCAACCATAAAGCAACTGCAATAATCCACAAGCAAACAGTCAGGCATATAAAGTAGGTAGCTATAGCCTTATAACAAGCAAGTAAGCTTCTAAAAGCCTGAAAATTGACTGGAACAAGTCCATCTTACAGAAGGTTTCATGGATACTCCGAGGAACTAGCCGCGCTCAGCATACTGGAAATTCTAAATATTAAAAGTAAGAATCTTTTACTATAAATTATCAATTACTAAAAGATTGTCATGACATTCAATATTATTTTCAATTGGGCAGGATAATTAACTAACATGTAAACAGTAACCATGGCAACAATGTGACCAAATTACACTTAATAGTGTATCTTTACAATGATTGGTTAAAGTATTTGTGCAATTTGACTGATTGTACTATACTAAGTTATTATGTACTTGCAATGTCATTGTAAAATAGACATTCCCGCAAGAACTAGACTGGAGGCGTGGTCCTGACATGCCAATGGCTATGAGTGGATACATCCAATCAGTAGAGATAAATGGTACAGTGTATGTTGGAGGAGGATACCCTGACAGAGAAGTGATGGCCTACAACACACAGTCCTGCCAGTGGCACACTCTACCTCCATACAGTACCTGGGCGTTTGCTATGACTACCATCAACAACAAACTTGTTCTGGTGGGAGGAAGCAATAGAGATTACTCTGATAGCAGTGAGCTAGGAGAGTGGCAGCCTGACAGCAACCAGTGGACACACCCCTTCCCTCCGATGCCTACACCTCGCTATGGGCCTTCAGCTACTTCATTTAAACATTGGCTGTTGGTGGCTGGTGGTTGGTTACCTTGGAGTTTGTTTACAAGCTGTTGAGGTATTTGATGTATCCAACATGCAGTGGTCCACTGGACCATCTACACCAACACCATGGTTTAGGATGAAGTCTACTACACTAGGAGATATCTGGTACCTCATGGGGGGAAGGTATGAGGATGTGGGTTTGAGTCCTGATGATGTCTACAATGTATCTCTCGAGGCTCTTGTTTCACACACCTCATCAGATAGTTCCAACATATGGAACAAACTACTTTCACTCAACTGTATCTGGTCCTGTCCACTCAACATTGGATGGTCTCTACTGGCAGTTGGTGGTATGGACATGAAAAGTGAGAAGCCAGTGTCCACCATCCAGTGCTATGTCCCTGAGACTAATACCTGGGTCCAGGCTGGACAACTACCACATGCAGTATATAACTGTACCTGTATCATGACATCAGACAAAGTCCATGTTATGGGAGGATATGATGGAATGAACAAGTCAAAAGAAATTCTAACATCAATTGTTGCACTTTGATGATATTATTCTTGTGTCGGATCTCACAACCTCATCAATATTATATAATTCAACTATATACCTTGAGCTATATCACAATTTTTTTTTTTGTGTGTGTGTGTGTTTTTTGTTCATATTCATTAACAGCTCTAAAAAAAATTCCGTATTTAAAGTGAAATCTATATTCAATTAAACATAAATCAAAAGATGTAACATAACCCTACCTGTATTATGACGTCAGAAAAGGTCCTGTGATGTGATGCTGAGCAGAATAAATAACAATTTATTGAAGTCTAACATGTATATACTATGGGTTGTAGCTAAATGGTAGTTAGCTGGCTAATTACTATTTTTTTCTTAATTAGTAAATCATATGAATTGTTGCTTTCATGCTATAGCTATATTTATCCATAATAGTGTCATTTATGGACATGATAATCTACTTTCAGTCTGACATTTCATTTCTTACTATCTAATTTATTTCACTATGCCACAACTGAAATTTCCTACATATGAAAAATTTTCCTATCCTATATACAATAAATGTAGAAGAGGTAAATTTCTTTAATTGCATACCACTGCAATCTCAGAAATTCTACCATTATTATCCTTAATCTTATGTTAGTTTAGCTGGCTGACCCAAGTAGTTTGTATGAAATTAGAGCACAAACTTTATTCTAGAGCAGTACATAAATGAATACATACTCTGATCAACTATAGAACAATGTATAGAATATTGGCTTATGAGTAATTATTCAACCCTTTACCACAATTAGCGAACCTATTGCAAAGTCTCAAACAACCACAAATAAAATACAATAAACCAAAATTATATGCATATAATTCCAATAACACACTATAATGTATTTTAGAAAAAAAATAATGTTACCTGTGATATAAAAACTATAATTATAAAGATTGTCCAAACATGCTAATACAAAGTGAAAAAAACAAAGAAAGTGCAGAAGTCTCATAATGTGCACTCCATATAAATAGAATGGCTCAAAATATAAGTATCAATAAATAAATACATACCAAAGCACATCATTGGTGTTTATGCATACAACAGCGCTGAACAAAATATACAAAATAAATACAAACAACAATTTAAAAAATAAACAAATAAAACATAACATAAAAATGTTTACAAGATTGAAGAAGTTAATCTAACTTCTTTAAAAAAAATTCATAGTAAGAATGGAGTGGATGGTAAAAATATAAATGTGGCATTTTATCCTATAATAATAAGATAGAAGTGAAAACAAAAAGCCACTTATTTCTGGGTGTGACCTATTCTTGATGGGCGTGGTTTCATTGGTGTCTGGCCTAGTCTTAAGGTCCAGTGTTAATGCTGAGAGAGTTTTGAAATGGCGGCTGATTCTGTCCTAGTAGCTACAGTCACCACATTATTCACCTTGTCTAGGGCTTCAAAGAAAAGAATGAGTTCCAGCAGCTCTGTGTCATTAGGGTCATCAAACCATGACATAACTGGAACCTGAGAATGAAAATTATAGTGCATACAACTACATAGATTATCGTGTACTCTAAATTTCAATGTATCTAATACACTGATAATCATCCATTTTAGGTAAGGTATCATCAAATCTGACAGCATTGTCCGGGTGGAAAATGTAGGACTGTGGTGAATTGTCAATGATAACAACTTTTCTCAAATCCCTGCCAAGACGACTCAAATCCTGAGGAGGAGGAGGAGGAGGAATAGGAGAGAGGAATTAATAAAAAGTAAAATGTAAGTGTTAATTGGATATAAGGCCATTGGTAAAAATACTATGTTCCGGGTGGCAAGTGATGGAAAAATTTGGGTATGGAGGTAGGATTAATTTTTATATCGCAAAAAAATTTTTTCATAGTATGATGGCAAAAAGGTACAATACTATGGAAAACAAAAATAAAAAATTGAGAAGTACAATAGTGTATAATATGACAAAAAAGATTGAGAAGTATAATAAGTGTATCTGAGTACTATGAACACTGTTTTTATGTGTCAGGATGCTTTCTCTTAGTACCAAGTTTTATTGGCATATATGTTATGGGCTTCAGTTTCTTTGAACAGCAGGTATCACAGATAGGTAAAACTTGTTTGAATTTTTGTTGCAGATCTAAAGGAATAAAACACTGTTTCTGACCACAATGGGCACAAAGAGGTGGCAATCTCAGACTCTTGTTTGAATAATAAGATCTTTCTATGGGTGATTCACATGCCACACTCGTACGAACTCGAATGAATACAAAAAGTGGATGACTGTCTGGTAACAAAGGTGAACCACATTATATAGAAGTTGCTCTCAATGGCAAGGACGACAATTTTTTTTTCAATATAAGTGGATAGCTTTTCACTGTAAATACGTCTTGGCTTGTCACAGGCCAAACAATGTGCTACAGCACGTACTTTTGCTGCAGTAAAGAAGGTTGAGGGTTCTGGTTCTTTTCTCCTTTGTAGCGCTGTTGAAGGACAGTCGATTCCTGTTGTGTCTTGGCCATGTAGCTTTTCAAATGTTTTGATATGTGATTTGTCCTGCTTCAAAGTTTGATCAGGAAGCCAGTGTACACTTCACTTGATAATCTTGGAGGTGGACAGCAATTACGATCTTCACATTTCTTAACTTGAAAGACATAAGGCCGAACACGACAATGTGAATCAACAAACTCGAAGAACTTTGAAGATTTGGAAATATCCTTTTTGGTGGTGTTTGACATTGACAGACTGCTGTCAATCATATCCACAAAACTCCATAGACATTTAATGTCATTGTCAGTTGCGATATCTCCCATTCGACCTTGTTTTCTTTTAGTGACAGTCACTGAAATCTGTTTTCAATAAGTGAAATAACAGGGGCCAATGAATCAGCTACTGCTGATTTTAGTAGTGTGTTAGAAACGGCTTCTTTACGAATATCTGCCATGGAATTGCATGATTTTAAGGCAGCCTCAATGTCATTAGAAGTCATAGATTGTGAAGTAGACACACTCTGTAGTCCTAAGTTTAATAATATAGACATCAACCTCTCACAGGGATTTGTCCAGCTATTGTTAGGAGCAGTTTGAACAGCAACTAGGTAATCCAGATTAAGCCATTGAAATGCACAACTGTAGCTAATCATAACTGAATAATATTTGAGACGATGATCTGGTCCTCCATCATGATAAAAAAAAAACATCATTGGTGGCACTACATCATCAGAACATTTTTTTTTGCTAGTTTTACAAATTCAGCCATGTGGCGATATGGACTTGATGGGCAAAAAACTGAATCTTTCAAAATTACTATTGGTTGGCCTCGATAAAAAGATTGAGTAGGATCCTCTGGAATATCACATATAAGGTAAACTGAGGGTGTTAAGTTAAATTTAGTGAAATAATGATCACAAGCTCTTAAAATGGCACTAGAGGTTGTTAAAGCTCGTGTATTACGAACAGCAGCACTAGTGGGATCATTTGGCTCTCCTATAAAAGCAAAACAAAAAAGTAAATAAATACATACTTGCATGCATACACACACAAACTCACACACACACACACACACAAAAAAAAAAAAAAAAAATTACATTACAAAATATGGACATACCTACTGGTATTTTGCTTTTATCATCCAGAAAAAAAGTGATGCATAATTTGCAAGCCATTCCTTTTTTTAAGTAGCGCAGAAGGACAGCACAATATTGAGAATTTATATGTGATTTTCTAAGTTGACGACTTTGTATTTTATACTTGACATCAAAGCGGCAATTGTAATGTTTAGCAATTTTAGAAAATCTGTTCCGAGGCCAAAATTGAAAACGAACCCATGGTTCAGAAGGCACTGGTGTACCACAGGGAAGCTTTTCAGCTACTTTTTTAATCAGATCAGATATTGATATTGCTATTGGTAAGTGTGCAACATCAGGGCCATGCAAATGTGATGGTCTACCAGGATTTATTTCTCTCTTATCAACAACCAAGTCAACATCTGGGTCATCAAGCATCACCTCAAGACGTTTGTCAATATCTGCATAGTGCACCTCAGAAGTACTGTCATCTGTAAGGAAGCGATACATACTTCACAGCACAGCCGGTGTGATTTTCTTGATGTGTTCATATCGATCTAAAAATTCTTTGCGCATGGCTCGAGACATGCATACTGGCAGTTCACTCTTTACTTTGGCAATAGCCTTACAATGCCTTTGTGAACACCTATCTCTCTCTTCATTTGGTATTTTTCAAACATAGCAGATATTTCCAAGCTGACTACCCGCATGATATATGATTATAGTATTGACCATCAATATACCATAAAACATCAGTTAATGTCTGTACCAACTGATGCCCAACACCTTCTATCATCATGCATAAATCCCACTTTTTTATCCAATAGCACAGAACAAACACCATTAAATAGAAGCTGCTTGTTGTTATAAATTGGGTTATGCAACGGGGACAGTTAGCAGGCTTTGGTCTCATCAAAACAGCTAAAGCATTTCTTGGCTCACATTGCTGCTTCTCTTCTTTTGTTATTATAAACTTAACAAAGCGATCACCATAATTATAAAATGTAAACAAAGGCTGATTTAAAGTGCCTTCATGTATAGGAGAGTGTTCATCTTTTCCAGTTTTCACACACATACTATTTTCTAGGTACCTTTCATAAGAGACTTGCTCCAACAGGTCTGCTAAAGTAATTTTTTCATGAGCTTCAATCAATCTAGGTCCAAAAACAATGACAATTCCGCATAATACCGCTATTATCAGCGAAATCATCCTCCTTCAAAGTGACTCATGCAAGTTCTTACATTTCTAAATAAAGCACATTATTAAAATAAAAAATAAAAAACTGGGTAAAGTTGAGTCGGTCGGGCAACCCGGAACAAGCTTTCTCCTACGGACGGCCTAAGGGTAAAGAAAGCATAAAGTACAAGTTAACTGGAAATTTTAGAGGAAAACATTAGTATGACCCAATCAAAACAAAGAGATTAATCATTCAGAATAATCACTTTCATAGAAAATAAAACCTTCACTAACAGCCATACATTTATATTAATAATAAATTAATAACAAATGTACTGGGGATAAGTAGATATAAGCTACGTTTTAAAAGAGAATAAGTGTCAACTAAAAAAAGAATCGAATTACTAAACTTAGAAATTAATACAGCTAGTGACTAATAAAGAGTTTTCTTGCTGTGGGATACTGTCAGAGTTAAGCATTACAACAACTGATACAATGATAGAGAATAGAATAATACCTTCATGACCCCACCCCTCTCAGTTGCCTTGGTGATAGACACAGCGTTCTCTGAAGAGCCTCCCAGAGAGAGAATGATGTTGATCCAGCAAATCTGACACAGGGTCAGCATACTATAAAATATCAGGGATATGTTAATTCAAGAAAGTAGGACAGGAAGTCAAGAAAAATGGAAAAAAATAAGGTCACTTCTCAAGTGCAGAAAACTGGATTCTTAATACTGTGACTGTTTAAAAGAAGGCAGACACAGAATGAGAGAGATGATAATAAAGTTCAAACTGGTTCTACTAAATAACTAAATTGGTAGTAATCACTAAAGCAATCCCACTGTTGATCAATTCCATGCATATAATTATGTGTTTATATTCTCTTAAGTTGAGGAATTAGTAATAGTTGAGTAATAGCAAAACAAAAGCTTTGAAAAGTGAAATTATGTGATCATAATTACTAAGTTAGTGAGTTCCAGCACTGATGGTAGTAAAAATTTTAGGACTGAAAATTTCTTTATGGAATATGATAAATAATAAACACAGTACAACTTTCACTCTCAATTATAAACTGAACTCAAGTCAATCCACCTTGTCCATACTAACCTTGCTTAGACTTGCTGTGAATAGAATGCATTCAAATATTCCTTCCATCCTCTTCAAGAACTCATCATAGTACGGACTCTTCAGCACGAACGACGCCGTCTATCTCCACCGGGACTACGATATATTAAATAGCAATACAATGTCCGCAATACACTAGTGTACCGAATATTATTAACATTACATTCTGTAGTTCATTTAAACTGAATCTAAAGGAAATCAATTTTTAATGCAATTCAACCTTATTGCAAAGATGAAATAATAATAATAAAATAAATAAAATCAAAAAAGAAAAAAAACAAATAAAAAATTCAAACATTTCTCCCATTTTCTTCAAGAAATCTTATCGCTACTTCTAGATGTATTGAATTGAATGATATCAAGGTAATGAAATTCCTAGTCAGTAACTAAATCACAACCACACACACTGTACACGGGAAAATTTTTTGTGGTCCAGCACTCACATGTTCCCATAAAGGTATTCACACCTGAGTAATCATGTGATCACTTAATGATATTTACGTTCCAAAAGTTCCATATGATTCTCATTAAGATTTGGCTTATATATTAATGATTGAAATCAAAAGAAGAAATAAAATTTAACAGCTTTAAATGAGTTTTGGAAATACACAAGTTATGTGCCCAATTAATAGTGACCTAATTATTGCAATTGAAAAATGCTTTCAGACGTAAAATAAAAGATTCAATCTGATTTTAGAAGCTCAATATTTTTTATATATGAATCATTATTTATTGCAAATAACATTAGAAAGTGACAGTATAGACAGGGTAAAGTGAGAGTATGAACTGGGGTAAAGTATAGACTGGATAAAAGTAAAGTATGAACTGGGTGAATTGAGAGTATGGTCTGGGTAAAGCAAGAAAGTATGCACTGGGTGAAGTAAGAGTGTGGACTGGATAAAGCGAGAGTATGGACTGGATAAAGCGAGAGTTAGACTGGGGACAGCGAGAGTATGAACTGAAAAAAGGGAGAGTATGAACTAGATAAAGCTAGAGTATGAACTACAGAGGAGACAGAATAAAGTTCCGGATTCTGTCTTGTACTACATCGGAAAATGGTAGTCTTCTTACCGTAGTTATTACCGTTGTGTTCCGTACAGTTTTTACTAAACAGCCAACGCCGTTCACTAAAACGGTAAAAAAAACTGTTAAGCGTTTCCATCGAGTCACTGATATTATTCTAGCTAGAAACTCTTCCATTGCTATATCATCAAGCTAGGGCCTTGTATGCCCCTTAAACACTACGGGAATAGTGCATAAAATGCTCGTGCAGAAATTTAACTTGCTTCAATAAAGCTGCACATCTAAGTTTCGACAGACACACAGCTATAACCAGGTTCACACATCATAGGTCTTCTATAATAATGATATTCCTAGCTAGTACAACTAAATTACTACAACATACACATACATGACAATCTGTAGTGCTCCAGCACTCACAACATGTAGCCTGATGCTAATACAATCCATACTCGGTTAATCATGTGATACATTTAATGATATTCACATCCCACTAATAACTACGGTAAAAAAAGAATACCATTTTATGGCCAGCACAAAATAGAATCTGGTACTTTATTTAGTCTCCTATTATAGTCCATACTCTCCCTTTTCCCAGTCAATACTCTGGCTTTACACAAATGATAGAGATTAAAAGATAAAAAAAATGTAAACAGCTTTGAGTGTGTCCTAGAAAAGCTTATTAATGCTATGCACCCAATTTAATAGTGGCCTATATCGTTATTAGCATGATGTACTGACATAAATCATTTCTCCCTCTAGATTTTTAAAAGTTTTTTACTTTTATATGAATTATTACTATAAAAAATCAAATAAAGAAACTGAAACATCAGCAGTTTTTATAAATAGCAGATGCACAAATTTAAATTAATAATAAATGAACATAAAAAAAAAGAACAATATACTGGAAAAGTTGCATTCATTTTGCAACTCCTCTGTAAGTGTGTGCTAGTATATGACAAGGATCACATGAGTCTTAGCACTCAAGAAGCTACCTTCCTCATGGCCATTCTGTGGGATACAGACTGAGGCTTCTCTGACCAACTACTAGTGGATTACTCACTTGTGGGAGGACAATGTTAATAAAGAGGGAAGGTGTCACTAGATTCGTTGTTTTTTGTTGAGTTAGTGAGTGTGCATGGAATTGTGTGTGTATGTTCACATATTAAGTATATATGAGAGTGTGGTAGTACTTTCTATTCAAGGTTAATAAACCCTTTCAATAGAATACTACAAAATTCTTACTCACTTGTACGAAAACAGTGCTGAGGAAAGAAGGTGGGTGTGGTCACCAATTTCATTGTTATTGCATCATGAGTGACTTTATGAACGTGCGTAGACGGTCACGCCATGCCAGAGAAATGTCTTTGCTTAGAGTTGTGCAGTTGTAAGGCCCACACAAGTTCTGAAATAGGTAATAATAAGTAGTCTAATAGAGACACACGAAATAAAAGAGTTACAAGAAAGTAACCATGAAAAAGTATGTGACTAAGATAAAAGGGAAAATGCGCGAACTATAAACATACAAAGATTATAGATACAATGTTCAAGGGAATGAACGTCGAAAATATCTAATGATATGCACGCGTCTGAGTCAATTTGAGTTCCCTAGAAAGGACACTGATTTCAACCAAAGAGAATGATAATATTCATAGTGAAGCTACCTCTGTGAATAACAGCCATAATAACACAGGTTTGTCATATGATTCCGCTGTGATCTTCCATTAAACCTAGCATACTTGAGCCTAATGCTCGAAACTCTTCAAACACAGTTTTAGGTTAAATATTACATAATTATATCACTTTACAACAATGATATAAAGCTATAAATATCATCTATGTAATTTATAAGTGCAAAGTTACATGTAAGAACACAAGCATACAATTAAAATTGATGTTGTGTGATTCAGTTAGTTGATTTATTACTACTGGGCAAAAAGTTTGGGTGGGTAATTTAAGAATACAAATATTAAAAATGAGGAGTTTGTCACTGGAAAGTGCACACTGCACAGCCAATTGCTTTCAAGTGCAAAAACGTACTAATGAACTCTACTAAAATAAAGATCACTTGAAAAGCATGAGAGATAATGATGCTGCCAGTAGAATACATTGTAAGTTGAATTGCAAATCTTGAACAACAACATCAAGAAGTGTGATGGTATATCTGAGCTTAGCTAATTTGCTTGTCATTGTATTTCGAGTATTATTCAGTGAGCGAGCGAGTCGTGTTCAATTGAGATTTCATATTTATTATTATATGTGACAGGATCTGAGAAAACATCCCACTTCGTGCAAAACATGAAATTGAGATACTGGCAAAAACATAGAGTTGGGCATAGAAATTGGAAAAAAAAATGCATTTGTCCATACCAATCTAAAACCCTTTGCCTACCTTCCGACAAAATTTGAAGTGTCAACGACAAGTATTTCATGGCCTGCGTGTCGTTAGAAATGCCGCACTCCTTTCTCTCTCGAGCGTGAACGGAGGCTCGTTCAATAATTACACCGGAAGTATTAATACGCAATTAACGAGAACTGCGGGAAATCCCCGATGGTTCCCTTGGCAACACTTGCAGCGGATTAAAAATCATTTAAATGGATGCCCAGGGAAGTGCTAAAGAAACTGCTAATGCAGTGAATTCTTTATTGCATTTTTGTGATGCTGATCAGGAAGCTCTGTTGGATGTGATAGAGGATTATTTTTTTTCTAACTACCAAGCAGACTTCGAGGGAGAGGACAGTGATGATGATTCAAACAATGAAGATGCAATCAGTGGTGAAAGTATCTTAAAAATTCGTGATTTCTGTTCTGAGGATAGTTGAGATGCCAGTGTCCTCTTCCATCTGTCCCGAAGCCTTCAAGCAGGCAAAGTACAACTGAACTGCACAATGCTATTGAAGCACATCTTGATGTTCATTCCCCTACACCAGTAGAAAGAAGTCAAGACAATTCCACTGCATCATTACCAGCCACAAAACGCCAAAGAACCTGTGGAATATGCAAAGTACCAAATCACAATCAAAGATCATGTCCTCTTAGAAACACATAATTTTATCATGTAGTTAGCTCTTCCAACATTACAAACCAAATTGTATTAACTGTTATCTTAAGAATAAAAAAATTGCTAAATAAATACCGGGTACCTAATGCTACTGGTTCTTAATTGAATGTGAATTGATAAGAATGATAGAATAATGGATGAATTCTTCTATAACCGTGTGTGTTTTTTGTTGGGGGGGTGGGGGGGGGGTATTCCTTACATCACTCTACATACGCACTCTGGGGTACCCACTGGTCAAAGCACATTTGGAGGGTAGAGATAATTGGGGGTTAAAGGGTGGGGTTATAACACTTTCTGCTGGTGTACACAAGCCACAGTTATCAGTTTTAGGAAGGATTTATCAAACAGTGATTTGGTTTCATTATCTAACTCTTACTATAATTGTTAGTGAATCTATTCTGAATGAAACTCAACTATGTTACAAAAAACAAAAACTCCCCTATGTAATTATTTAAAAAAAAGAAAAAAAAAGTAACTAAGCAACCAAATAACATGTATTGTGATCTACTACTTGGAATTCTTGTGCCAGATATCTGTCAGTGGCAGAGGCCGTACAGAAAGCAAGTAAAGTAAGTATGGCTCAACCTGTGCCCATAATAAGAATTTCACTCTATTCTTGTGGTGACTTTGATTCTGAATCTTTGTTTGTCTAGTTTCATTAGAAGTTCAAGTCTTAATGCTCTATCATGCTGGCTCTGTTGTTATTATGTTAAATATCTTGGAACAATCAACACACACACATACACCATTCACATGACATAAACCACACACATGACACACTGTTGGGTTATCCCAAGAAGGCTAAAATGTAAGTTTACTGCCACAAATGCAAATTACCTTGGGAATTAGATAAAGCACACACAAACTTACTAGAACAGCTATACAGAAATGTAATGACAAACTGTGTTCAATAGGTGTAATAATTGAATTTTAATACAGTCTTCTAAGTGTGTGTGTGTGGGGAGGGGGGAAGGGTTGCTTATAACAATGTAAGTATCTCAATCTGTGCTCGTAATAAAAATTTCATTTTATTCTTGTGGTGACATTCATTCTAAATTTTTGTTTGCAAGTGGCACACACACAAACACACGTTACACATACACACATAAGTGTGACACACACATACACGTGACACACACATACACCACACACGGGTTATCCCAACACACGGGTTATCCCAACAAGACTAAAATGAGAGTTTACTGCCACACAGAATCCACTCGGGAATGCAAATTCCCTTGATAAATAAGACAACACACACAAACTTACTAGATAAAACAGCTAGACAGATATGTAATGACAAACTGTTGGTTTTGTGTAATTCAATCAACACACCCACACACACATACACACACACAAACACATACACACAGGCACATACAGACAAGTGAAATTCATGTACAAGAGACACACACAAGAGACACACACATACAAGTGACATACACACAAACACACACACTGGTAGAATGCAAACTACACCCAGGCATAACCACTGCACAGGCATGCCAGGTGTTAGGGTAGAGGGTGGGTTATAAAACCCTCTCCAACCCCAATTTCTTGTAATTAATACATTGTGGTTGATTCTTACCATCTTTGAAGAATGTGTACAAGTGCAAGTGGTTGTGATTAGAGTGACAAAGTATGGGGCTGATATAGTGCAATACAAACAATTAGTTAAAGAGTGCATGCGATACGGGAGAATTGTGATTAAAATGACAGTAACTTATAGTGCATAAAGTATGAGAAAAGAGAGCATGTAAGTGCAAATTATAAAATGTGCTATTACATAGGAAAATTGAACAAAATTAAAGATAAATTAATAACAAGAATTAGCGACTGCTACATGTCCTACTGTTATGTCCACTCTTGTTGCATATGATGCAGACTCTCGGTTTATTCGCTGATGGAACAGTTAGATTACTAATGTCTGCAAACCTACAATCCATTTCGGGACCATGTGTAGTGCGAGTGCTGAAAACGTCATCTTCATCAACAATTGAAGGTGTACTTGCTCGACTTGTAATCTTGGGGACAGTTGGCTCTGGACAAGTCAAATCCTGGTCATCAAGTGGACAGAAGGGTCGAATTTTTTCAAAAAGGTACCATTGCCGCTCTGATGATAAACCCTTTGGGACAACTTTGGATTGAAGAGTTAGAGGATTTGGTGTCTAAGTTCTCTTTAGCAGTTCCTTTTTGCTCTCTTTGCACCATTGATGTTTAATGTAGACCACGCCAGGTTCTGCAGAAGTAAAGCGAAAGTGATGGTATTTATTTATTCCGATCAGCTTCTTTATATGAGGCACCAAAAAGTCAGCCCAGTCAAGTTAGTAAGGTTCTTGCACTGTACATGAACAGAGTTCTGATCACAAATAATGAAGTACATATTTTATGGCATGTAACGTTCAATCTTCCAATTTTAAACCTGAATTTATTCAGGGCCATTGGAATCCACAAGATAACTATCCAAAACTACTCTGATCAGTAAAAAAATGAACCTTCAGTAAATGCCACTCCCTTATCACACTGTTAAAAATAAAGTGTTATAATAAAACTTTTGAAGTGTAAATCAAGAATTTAAAATCTTGCAGTGTTACAGTAACACTGAGGGACCAGTGTTAATTCTAAGTGTAAACACTGCAGCATTCCAGTAACACAGAATATAAGTGTAATTGTGAAAATTGATGTAAATACACCACATTTTTTGTTTCTTTAGCATTTATTTACCCGATAACATTCAATGCATTATCATTAACTGGTTGTACTTTATTTAAATCAAGTTAAATTGTCACTAATTTCCAGATACAACTTTTCACGATCAGAACAATTATCTCAATCTTCTACCCAGAGTGAAATATGGTCCAGGATAAATGGAAGAAGAGAAGTGAAAATGCGTACTGATAGTACAGAGAACACCCCGCCCACTATCTGTCCGCACGATGCACTTCCTCTTCCACCTGATGACCACTTTCACACCTGGACTTAATCAGAGAATAGATAATGTTTTGCATCATTTCATGAAGGGGAAAACTTGGTCAGTTATAAGACCCAACAGCACTAACAAATGAAATGGTTGCAGCTGCAAGGAGGATCTTCACCAGAAGGTTATCAAATTGTTCAATGAATAATTCCCACAAGAACAGCACAGCAGAATTAAGTAAATAAATAAAGGCAGTTACTGCCTATAGCACATGCACACACAGTCTCAAGGATACTCACCTTCTTCAGCTGGTAATTATGCAAAGGAAAAAACAAACAGGAATTATTCAAATGTGTGTGTGAAAAAAAAGAAGAAATTTTTTTTTAAATAATTATATGCTTGAAACAGTTACCTAATATATTCATGAAAATACCACATAGCTGAATGTGTATTAATTAGAACATACTGTCAAAATCCAGGTGCACCATTCTCAACAAAAAAAAAAAAAAAAAAAAAAAAAAGCCACCTACACAGTCTAAGAATATCAAGTCTTCCAAAACTCACCGTTATAGCCATACTTTTTCTTTGTTCCAATACCCTGTTATTAGAAATGCCTTCGTCTTCGCGTACTTTGTAATATTCCAAAACCTCGTGCACTGGTTTCCTGTGGGGATAGTCACTTGAAGCCATCCTTAAAAAGAACAAGTCTAGGCATCCGGTGAGCTGGCTCCTTCGGAGGCTAACCAGCATTCAACGAACACGCAGTGACTCCGCTTCGTTTCCTAACACAAAAAAAGCGTATACGTAACCGTCCGAAACTAATCTGGGCTAAGCTTCCCAGCGAGTCCACTTTATAATATGCCTACCTAACTTTTACAGCTTTCCAGACATCTACAACATCTCACTTCCCCTCAGATAAATTCAACAGGGCACCTTCTATATATTAACCGAACTCATTCGCGTGGAGATCAAATAACCGTCTGCATTCCGATATGACGTGTATTTCCGCTGACGCGTGTAAATGCAACAACACAGGACGATGCAGGAACTGTTCGTGCGTAAAAAAGCAGGCAAAGAATGCCAGGGCTGTCTCCCTATTCGCTTGGGTCAGTGCATGAATGTAAAAATCCCACCAGGACAGCCACCAGCCAGTGGCCTCGGTCCCTCACCTTGTGCAACCATTCGACCTGTACCTCCTGGTAATCCTGGCACCCCAACCACCACCCGAGCAAGTGAACAAGTCAACCGACTGTACTGTCAGGATTGGAACCATCCTCTGCCAGCTCTCAAACAGCAGACATAACTGGTGAGCTTGACACTCCATCACCTATACCAACTCTCCCCAATTGTATGCCAATGGCTGATCCATCCTTTGTATGGGGGTCTATGACTCTGCCACCAATATTTCCATCATCTCCACTGCATATGACGAGGTAGTATGCTGGAGAAGAAACAACTTCCCAGTACCTACAAGTAAGGCCGGGACTGCCTTCATCCCTGAGCTGTCAGGGTTATTCAGAGCTTATGCAGAGGGGACGGCCCTGGAGTGTGTGGCTCTCAAAGCAATCACAGTTGCATCCATCCTTCTCCTACAGAAGCCACACCGCAAATCAAAAGCGAGAGAACATACCTCGTGCTTAGAACGCCGCCTACAACTATGGAGTGAGGGCGAGTTTGACGACCTCTTGAATGTGGGCAAGGCGCTTCAAGGCCGCCTCCCAAAGATCCACAAAACCAAGTATGCAGAGGACCACCTAGCCCATTCGTTCTCGAACCTGATGTTGAGGGCAAGACCAAAGCGGCTCTGCAATTTCTAACCAACAGAAGCAAGAGGGGAGTACTACACCTTGACAGCACTATTTTCTTCAGCAGTGGGGAATCCATGCACCGCTGCCCTCTGCACAAAAGGAGCGGTCGACCCCTCCGGAATCGATGCCAACGGCTGGAGGAGACTTTGTACAGCCTTTAAGACTGCATCTGCCGACCTCTGCCATTCCCTAGCCCTGCTAGCCAAGCGCATAAGCACCATCTATGTGGACCCCAATGGTCTCTCTCCATTCCTGGTTTGCAGGTTGATTGAACAAAAATCCAGGGATCTGCCCAATCAAAGTGTGCGAGACTGCGCGGAAAATAGTGGCCAAGGCAATTCTTTTCATAACCCGAGGATAAATTCAGGACGCCGTCAAATCTCTCCAGCTCTGTGCCGGCCAGATAGCTGGAGCTCAAGCCGCTGTCCATACCACAAGGGAGGCATTCGCAAGTGACAACACAGAAGCGGTTCTATTGATAGATGCTCAGCAAGTATTGTATGCCGATGATGCCTCTGCCACCGGCGTGTCAGGCAACTTACGGGCGTGGTGGGACGACCTGTGCTCCAAGGGACCTGCTTGTGGCTACCCCGTGAATGCCTCAAAAACTTGGTTAATCACCAAACCTGAACACCTAGCTGACGCCAAGGCCGCTTTCAATGGAACCCACTTCAATGTCACAGGAGAGGGCAGACATTACCTTGGTGCTTCACTCGGCACACAGGACTATTGTAACAAGTTTGTTGCAGACAAGGTGATTGAGTGGAAAGCAGAGCTGGAAATGTTGTCCTCGATCGCTGAAACCCAATGTTATGCAGCATATGCAGCAGCCACACACGGCCTAGCAGGAAAGTGCGTCTATCTCGCTTGGACTACACCCAACATAGCAGCCTTGCTTCTCCCACTGGAACATGTCATACAGAAAAAGTTTCTCCCAGCACTATCAGGTAGGGCCCCTCCTAACACTGTGCAACGTGATCTCCTTGCTCTCCCAGCCCGGCTTGGTGGGATTGGTCTTGAAGATCCCTCGAAGAGGGCACACGATGAATTTTCTGCATCAGTCCTGGTCACTAGCCCACTCAAAAACCTGATCTCTGGTCCAAATGGGACTTATACCAGTTGCTGCAAAGTCCGACATCCACAACAAAAGGCGTGCGCAACAACAGGAAGCTGCCGACCTAGTGAAGCCACAGCTCCCCACTTCCCTACAACGAACAATGACCCTGGCTCAGGAGAAGGGTGCCTCGAACTGGTTGACTGCACTACTCCCAGTCACCGAGCATGGTTTCACTCTGCACAAGTCCGCCTTCAGAGATGCCCTCTGCCTGCGTTATGGCTGGCTCCCATCTCGCACCCCCTTTAACTGCGATTGTGGCTCGCAATTCTCTGTGGAGCATGCCCTATCCTGCCCCAAAGGTGGCTTACCCTCATTACGGCACAACGAGATAAGGGATATTATTACCGCCAACCTGCTAACTGAGGTCTGCAATAGTGTATGCATTGAGCCACACCTGCAACCAGCAACAGGAGAGCACCTCAACGGAGCATCCTCCAACATTCAGGATGGTGCTCGCCTTGACATTGTCGCCAATGGACTATGGGGAAGCCGATCCGAGAGAACCGACTTTGACGTCCGGGTTTTCGACCCTCACGCCCCCTCCAATCGCCAATCTAATGCCTCAGCCAAAGGACTTATGAGCAGAGAATACGTAAAATTGAACACTCTTTTTTTACCCCCCATGTCATGGCATCCACTGGTGGCCTCTGACCAGCCGCCTCAATGACCTACAAACGTCTGGCAACCCTCTTGGCAGTCAAGTGGAACCAACATACAGCACAACCCTGAGCTGGCTAAGATGCTGCCTGTCTTTCTGCCTCCTGCGTTACTCCATCCAGGCCATACGTGGTGCTCGCTTATCATGTGGCAGGGCTATCAAAGTTGACCATCTCCCACCGGATCTTGTTATCAGAGAGTCTCAAGTCGACACTGCAACAGTCACTGCCAACTAAACATTCTAATTCACTACCTCTACAAACTCAGCTTTCATGCTTCCATTGTACTTGTACTATGTAATTCAAAAATTAAAGGAAAAAAAAAAAAAAAAAAAGATTGCAATTATGCCACGTGAATCAGCCACGTTATTCATTTACACGTTCTGCTTGCGCGTACTAAAATAATAGCTTTCTTCTATAGTTGAATGAAAGACAGTGTTTCAAAGAAGAGATCAACATGAACATGTTACACACAAAGAATAAACACATTTATAACAAAAAACAACTATCATTTGGTTGGACAGAAATGTATTGAAAAGTTCCTCATAAATCATCTTCATCATCTTCCGCTGGTAGAGCTATCTGAACAGCCACTTTCAGTTCTTCCTCATACTTCAATGCTAGAGAAGGATCCATTTGAACTTCAGGAGGCTCCAATGCAGGCATCTCTACGAACTCCAAATTGGGATCACCAACTAATTTTCTTGCGAGCGACAAAAACGGTTTTTCGAAATTATACCTGTTTCTGGTACTGATGTTATAATACTGAAAAATAAAGGGATAGCGGAAGGAAAAATAAAATTGGTAAAATTAATGAGAACTGTCTAACATACCTGTAAATTCTTTTTTCTGTGAAAGACGATGCTTTTGGCTTTAACTTCCCATTCCTCGATGTCAACTTTGTTTCCACATAAAACTATTTGAATATTCTCACATACTCGGATAAGATCGCAATGCCACTTGGGAACATTGTCGTAAGTGACTCTGGCCGTAACATCAAACATGATGATAGCACACTGGGCTTGAATGTAGTAGCCATCTCCGAGCCCGCTGAACTTCTTTTGGCCAGCAGTGTCCCATACATCAAATCTTATGGGACCTCTTGTGGTGTAAAATACAAGAGGTTGGATCTCCACTCCCAAAGTTGCTGCAATATATTATAATCAGACACAAAATTATTATAATCTGACTCAAAATTAAATCGGAACACCTTCAACTAAACTTGTCCTCCACTCTTCGAACATTACTCACAAACAAATCTTACGTGTAAAAAAATCGAGATTAATGAATCTCTTGTTCTAAAGTATTGTGAATAATATCAGTAAACATAATTGGTGGGGTAATAGACATAACCATGGTCCCCTACTTAAAACCAATACTACATATAAGGTGTTAGTACAGAGTTTCATATTAGTCTCAAGTTACTAGTTAATGTGCTGTATTCTGGCCTACAAACAAACCTAGCAGGAATATCCACGCCCAAGTGATTATGAATTACTCAGAGCAAGTTCTAGTCAAGGAGTTAGACACAAACAAAAACAACCTATCTTACCCTTACTGAATTATAAAGTAACCGACTACAAGAAAGCTGTCACAATGACAGGGAATAAAATTTACTGCAGTGGTTAGTGCAAATGGAAAGGGTAAAGGATCGCCACTACACTCCATACTTGGCATGTTTTTCACTTGCACGTGTCAACTCACCTACATATTTTTTTTCAAATTCTCCAGTTAAATGTCTCTTCACAAATGTAGTTTTACCAGTCCCCCCATCTCCCACAAGCACCAGCTATATAATTATAATGATAATGGAAATCACACGAAATCTAAATAATGCACACCAACACTCAAAATCAGTCACCTTAAATGTGGCCACCGGTTGAACTGCTCCTCCTGACATACCTGACTGTACAGCAATACACATAGTGAATAAGAATATTAATCATGTATCCTACTACACTACAGTCATAACATTAAATTTCTTTTTGTGACCGGTTTTGAGAAAATCGGCCTAAAAGCGGCATCTAAAGTTTTCTAATTTATTCTACCAGTAGGCTGCACGGGACCTTGGGATGCCGCTCTCCTAATTTGGAAGCTGTAGCACAAGCCATCTTCGCCCTACGCACTGCAACACTTCAGTATATTTGCTAAACTTATTAGTGCTGATTTCGAAGAACGCCGTAAGTCTAACTTCTACGCGGACTGAACTCCGAATTATTATTGCGCATGCGCATCCATTATTTCGTCTCAATCCACACCATCACACACTCCAGTTACTCAGCAGCGAGTAGTGCGTCAGCAGATTGCACTGTAATACCTCCCGCACGTACTGGTTTGCTCCTAACTGCCCTAAACTGCCTGCTTATAGAATATTGCAGTGACGTAATTTAAAATTACGTAATATGGCCGTCGGCCATCTTGGTGGACATGACGTAATGCTTGGCTTGTGCTTTGCTATGGCTTCTAAAAGGAAATTGTTACTGGGAGGATATTTTGCATCAATGCAAGACTCTGATGGGAAGGCAAGGTACTTACACAAGCTAAGCATCCTGGATGGCTTCGATCTTTACGAGTCAGATAGGTCACAGTGGCTAGATGATGTGGACTTATGGCCTTCCATTACACATATCCATCTAGCTATGTACTTGCTCTATACACCCAGCAGATACACAGGAGAAGATTTGCTGAACTATAAGAGTCTATACTGTGTCACTCCGAGGAATGATATAGCTAGCTACTCAATGATAAAGAGCGGTTGGCTAGCCCTAGCTATCCCAACTGAGAGCTGATAAAAGAGTAACTGAACTTTTCTAGACTTCAGATCGATTGAATATCATCAGCAAAACAAGACAACTACATGCACAACAACTCAAGCAAAAAGGTGAGAATAACATCCACTAATAGATGAATGGTAGCTATGGAAACGTTAATGAGGTGCAACAATGTAACCAAAACTATGACTCGGTTGTCCCTGCAACAGTCCACGAGTTCACACTCCTCCCCGCTTCTTTTGCGACAACTAGTTTGACGCGATTCTTGATAAAGCATCCGCATTTCCATTGTCTTTGCCTGGACGATGGCGGACTTGGAAGTCGTATGGCTGAAAAGATAAACTCCAACGTGTTAACCTGGCATTGTTCTCTTGTAGTTGATCGAGCCACTCCAGAGCCCGATGGTCAGTCACTATGGTAAAGTGACGACCCAATAAATACACTCGATATGCATTAGTGGCTAACTTAATGGCCAATAACTCCTTCTCAACCGTTGAGTACCGCTGTTCTCGAGGGAGAAGTTTCCGGCTATAATAGCTGTGCCCTCATTGCAACTCAAATTGATTCCATTAAATTAAATTTTGGTCATATCAGTGAAACAGATTACTTTGAACTCGACCTATGCTATGCAGCTCAAACACTTGCCAAATTGATGGCCAAAGATGAAGTTATGCTATTGCCAAATTTTCGTGGGCTTTTCGAAGATTACGTAATGGAGGGGCTTGCTGACTGTGTTCATCTAAACGTAACAAAATTAAAAATACCAACAAATCGATGGATAATCACCAAGTTACATTCATATATTGGAGAATTAGTAGCATTTCAATGCATACACCGCCATGTTGGTACCATAATTTACCACAAGAATTGCAACTTGTTAAAGGCTATATCTACCATTACTTAGTCAACACAAAAAAACATGTAACAAGGATAAGGCAGTGTTACCTGAATCGCTGGACGGCGACACTGAATCTGGACCACAATCCATTACAGCTCAAACAATTGCTGATGTGGCTCGTCATCTGAATAGCAAGTTACATGAGCAAGCTAAAAAAAATATTATCACATGTTATAAAGACCCCGATAGGTACACAAATTTAAATATTACACTGCTGGTCAACAATACAGATCCTATACTTTTGGAGTTCATCAAACAATTAACTTGTACTGTTCGAGAAGGTAGGCGTAGGCTATTTGATGCCCAAGAAACAGAGGCTAGTGATGTTAAAAAAATTAGACATTTCTATATTTTGTGTGTTCTCTTATTTAATGCCAATCATGCCTGCAGTGCACCCCTTCACGTACTACTAACCGAAACAATTCTATGTCATGGAGGAGACCAAGTATTAGTACAAATAATGAATCGAATTGGTGCTGTTGCATCACTGGATACTAGCAACAGGTTAGCAACACATGTCGTTCAAACTAGACTTGTTAAGGGAATAAAGCCATCATTAATACCAAATGCACTTACGATAGTATTGGTGGACAATATTAATATACTACAACAACATGCTGTAGTATCCAGTTTAGACGCCACCCGAAGCTGGCACGGTACATCAATTCAAGTCATGCAGCCAATGCCAGAGACATGTTTACTTGGGCCACAAGAAACGGTGACTATCAGTCCCCAGCCAGACCAAGCTTCCACTATACCAGTTCATCGTTCTAAACGGAGACGAAGAACAGTGAAAGAACCAGGATCACTCCACAGGAATGTTACCCAATCTCAAATGAATATGAATTGTGATATTACATACGAATACATTACCCGAAAACTTACCATGAATACTTTTGTACTCCAACACAATGAAAAAATTACTCTGGACCAATATCTACAAGATATACACCTAGGGATGTTATTGAAACACTTTAATAAATCCAAGGATAATCACTTACCATCCATTACATCCCTTATTCACTGTCTACATAAGCAAACACATGAATCTGAGTCCTCCAAAGTGGTGTACGTAGACATTTTGAGTGAGAAGGCTTGACAGCAAAGAAACGTTGCTCAAGGTCATTGGGAATCTACATAAAATATTTATTAATGAATTGGGTCAAAAATGGGTAGTGGTGGTAGGAGATGCCAAAGTGTATGCAGTGTTGCAATCTATTCGAACAGAGTATGGGGACAATGTGAAGTGGCTTATTCCCTTTCCAGGTGATTGGCACATAATGTACAATTACCACAAAGTGTTAATGAAGCCATATGCCGATGCGGGGCTCATGGATCTTGCCAAAGTCTCAGGATATAGATCTGAAACATTAACATCGTTACGAACAGCAACAAATTTTCGAAGGACCCATTTATTTATATTACAATGCTTTGAAGCCTTTTACAGATATTTTTTGACTACTTTCTTTGAAAATCAAATAGCAGTAACTGACTTACCCAACACAATCCAGGGTCTTCTGTCACATTTTCAAACCATAAAGACTAATTCTTCCTTAGAAGATTTCAGAGTCAATGTTAGTCCCACACTCGTACAGACCACAAACTTGCACTTCAAAGAGTTTATAGCATTTCTAGATGAAAGAGCTGCACAGCAAGATAGTCTAGCATTTTGGAAAAAGTTTGTTTTTCAAGACTGTCTACCATACATTTCTATGTATTCATCTGTGAGATACAGAAATTGGGACAAGCGAACTGCCAGCCTTAAACAACTAGTAGGGGTGTATGCAGCTTTTGACAGAAGAACGTATGAGGAACTTATTCCATGACATTTACATGATATTGCACTCTTTCCAGACTTCTTGACACAACACTTCAAAAACGGGGAGTTTTCAGTTTGGTTGTCTGAAACAGACTGGCGTGGCATTGCCTTAGATGAGTGCCATGAAATGTCCATCAACAAAGACGCTAAGCCAGCTGTCGTTAGGCCAGCCCCAGACAAAATGAAATCGATTGCCAATTACCTTCCGTTCAGAGCTAAATGTGTGAACAATTTGACAACTCAGATCCTGCCTCCCAAAACAACCAGCACAAGTTGCTATACTGTAACCACTAGGGATAGAGTCTCCGAGAAAAATGTGAGAGTCATGCTTGCGAAGATAATATCTACAAGTATGTACGAGAATGAGCTCACCAACCAAGGGTTATGGAACATTTTTGAAAGTAAAACAGCCTCACCTGAGCAGGAACATGACTTGCTTAGATTTAGATGTATAGGCCAGGAATCATTTGAGCAGTTTGTAAAATACCGGTTGTTGAATGAGCCCAGTACAGAAGCGCCTATCAGGAAAAAGAGATTACACACATCTACAGTAACTGCGGTTCAAAAGAAAAAAATAAAACAGTCCGAGAAGGAAAAAAAAAATGCACATCACTTTTTGAAGAGACAGTTGGCCTGGGCAGTAGACAATAATATCACACCTACAAATAGCATGCTTGGTCCTATCTCTAGCTATCCCAAAGCCCTCATGGGAACCGATGGATTACCATACAAATCCTCAAAGAGCTCAACCACACCTTACCTAATCCGAAAATATGATGATGCTCCACTCAATCTCACACAGCTTGAGTCCCATCGTCAGTCATCTTAGAGGGAATGTTCATGATTATGACTCCTCTGGTACCTACAATAGAAACAATGAGAGAGTATGCAGTTATGCTGCTGGTAAGATACATCCAACCCCATTACAAAGATTGTGTAGTGCAAGTGCATGTTCTATTTGACAATCCTGGGAGTTTACCGGAATCTCCAAAGTCGCTGGAACAAAAACAACGAGATTTGGGCAGAGAAAAACAGCTTGCTCATCATCAATGCACCAAATTTAGTAGCCTCATTAGGATCCCAGTACACTGGATACCAACACTGGCATGCAGGGTTATGTAAGAAAAGCCTAACTCATTATCTTCCACAGGATTTCCTTGAGCTAGTGCCAACTTTCATGCCAGCACATAATGTTGATCAAGAGTTTTTCACCAATGTTGATGGGGATACATACAGTACCAACACAGAGAGCGACGTGATGATTAGACCAACATTTACATCTAATGCTGATGAAGCAGATACACGTATATGGTTGCATTCACTGCATTCTGTTGGCAACAGAATTTTGGTGTTCAACCCAGATACGGACGTGTATCACATTGGATTGACACAACTTCATGGCAAGCACGTGATCATCCAGTTGAACAAAAGCCTCAAAGTCTCACCAAAACTGTTGGATCTGAATGCTCTCCTTGATGCTGTTGAAAATGACCCTGACTTAAGCAGCATTCCAGTACCACTCAAGCCACAGGTGATTCAAAGTTTATTTGTATGCAGTGGGTGCGATTATATTTCTTTTTTCGTTGGAGTCGGAAAATCAAGTTTTTTGTCAGCTTTTTTTCAATATGCAACTTTCATTGCTGCAGGAGTTGACCCGATAGGATCTATGGGATCCATTTCCTTGAATCGTAGTGATTACTCACTATATTCATTTTTATGCCTAGTAGGCTGTGCATACTTTCGGCTGCATGCATCGGTGTTTGAGCATACTTCACCAGTTGCTCTATACAACTCAATATCCAGTACAGGAGACATCTGGGACACTCACACTAAATGGCTGGATTTAATTAGGAATGGTGTGTGGCTCAGAGCAGACAGTGAAGCTAACAATATACCCACTGCGGAAGCACTACGATTTCACTGGTATCGGTGTCTATAGGTATTGGGACTCTGGAATTCATCCACCAACAATGAAATTCAACTACCAGGTATGCATAATGCTTTGAATTACACTTGACGATGCAAGTCTAATAGAAAACATAATACTATTTGGGTTTTTCTTGGGCATTTTGTTATTATTAGATCAAACTCAGAGGTAATTTATACAGTTTGCTTTAATGAAATGCTACATCATCCCAGCAGATTGGGTTGCTAATGTCATTTTAGACCACATATTTTTTTGCTGGTGATACACCCGATTTAACTTTAACATCCAAAACACACACACACCCTCAGGGGTGGCATAATATTCATACCCATGAAGCAGGTTCTCATGAAGTATCTCTTTTAATGTTAATATTTTCTTTTGACTATTAATACAGAACTTACAAAATATGGCTGGCTCAAGAAGGAACATCAGTTGGAAGTTTTGTGGGTCACTCCTGAGATTATTGCCCGAGCAAAGCAAAAAGTTGATGCCGTTCTGAATGGATGCAGGTGTAGAACTGGCTGCCACACAAGACGTGCAGTTGCCGCAAGCACAACAATTGCTGTGGTCCAGGCTGCAGATGCATTGGCTGCAACAATGTGACATCCACCAGAGAGCAAACGGAGAGTGAAGGTGAACGTGACGATGAGATTGAGATGGAAGATTTGATGGAGACACTACCTGATGAGTCCACTGACGACAGTGAAAGTGAGATTGAGGTCACTGAAGAAATAGACAATATCATGACATCAATTTTTGGTGAAGACAGTGATGATGAAACTTGCAATTGAACATATGTGTGTATTAGTTATATTGTATTAGATGTTGTGGTTTTCAGACTGAATTTGTAAAAGTAGGTCATTTACTGGAAAGTGAAATTTTTTAAATAAAATATGTATTAGGTGGTAGCCTAAACATTGTGCATTGAAATGCTTAAAAAAAATATTGTGTCCCTTACGTTAGGACATCACAGCTTGAGTTAAAGTACACGGCAACTAACAACATAAGCCTAAATTTGAAATACTCCAAGCGGTCTATAATACTAACATGAACGTTTTTCTACTTATAATAGTAAGGAAAATGCGTACTTACCTCTAGTAGATCCAAGGAAACACAAGTTACAGTCAAAAGTATGCGGACACCGCCCTAAAACTCAAGAGACCTCAGATACACTGTCAGCCATACTTTCTGCTCCAACGGGATGGCGGGTAATGAGCGCGCAACAATAGGAATTACCGGAAGCTACACGTTGGCGATTAGACTGTGTGGTTGAAATGTGGTGATAATGCCATATAGACTATTCATTTCATGGATAAAAGAAATATGATATTACAGATAGAATTTCAGGTAGAGGATAGTACTAAATACCAGGTATTTAACACTTAAGGATCATGTGGCATTTCATGTAGAATCCCAGGTACCTGACAGTTTATGGTCATGTGGCATTTCATGTAGAATCCCAGGTACCTGACAGTTAATGATCACTTGACATTTTCACCTTAATATCAGGAACAGGACACTTCAGGATCAGGTGGCATAGGTGCTAACTGTCCTCGAATGTCGAGGACAGTCCTCGATTTAAGAGCTTTGTCCTTGAGTCCTTGATGACCTATCACTTTCCTATTGATTGTCCTCGATGATGATGCTGGTCCAGGTTTTATGCAACTCTGCTAACAAGTGCTGTATCCAGTTAATCACAACTGACAAGCCAGCTGAGTTAGCACTGCAGTCAGCTGTGCTAGCTCAGCTGGCTTGTGGTAAAAGTCAGTGTTATTGAAGCTGAGGCTTTATGGGCTTCTTTTGTGGTGGAACATAACCTTGCTTTTAATGCAAGTGGCCATGCCTCTAAGCTGTTTCCTAAAATGTTTCCCGATTCTGAGGTTGCCAAGAAATTCGCATGTGGACGTATCAAGACTGCAGCAGTAATCAAGGGAGCATTAGCTCCCCATTTGTCTGAGAAAATGTTAGCAAACTTGGAGAAAAGTAATCCGTTTTCTATAATGATGGATGAATCAAACGATAAAACAGATAAATCCTGCATTATTCTTATTAGGCTTCTAGATTTCGATGTAGGAGATGTCCGAACCAGATTTTTTGACATGCCTGTGGTGAATATAGGTACAGCTAGAAATATTTTTGACGCACTTAAACTCTCCTTGAGTAAGAAAGGCTTGGATTTTGAGAAGTGTGTGGCATTTATGTCCGACACTACTAATTGCAACAGTAACTGTTATAACTCTATTTTCACTGAAGAGCTGCTTGCTCAGTGTAAAAAAGCAACATATAGCCGTTAAAGGTCCAGGACCATAGGAACACAATCAACAGCCAGATGATAGCTAGTTAACTTATTTTTTTGCAATGACATCATAATTACTTACATGATGTAGGTGTGGTTTGTAGGTGTGGCCATGGGTGTGGCTATGTCCTTGAAGCTAGTTTGAAAAAGTTGGCACCTATGAGGTGGCATTTCATGCACAATATCAGGTTCAGGGCACTTCAGGATCAGATGGCATTTCATGCACAATATCAGGTACAGGACACTTCGGGATCAGGTGGCATTTCATGCCAATATCAGGTACAGGACACTTCAGGATCAGATGGCATTTCATGCGAAGTAAGGTACAGGACACTTCAGGATCAGATGGTATTTCATGTGCAATGTCAGGTACAGGACACTTCAGAATCAGGTGGCATTTCATGTGGATTCAGACTAATATTAGCTAAACTGCAATAAAAGATATCATCAAGAATTTTTTTTTTAATTTGTCATCATAAAAATCTGCTAATGTTCAGTCTTATTGCTCAGATAATACCCAAGCAGGAAGATCTGGCGGAATCGGTCTCTGGGAAGACTTATCAGCAAGTATCCTCTGTTTCGTCTGCCTTTTTGCTTGGGCAGACTTGCTGGAGTGGAACTCGTCATCCAAATCCATCAAAAACTTGTTGACTAGGTTAAATAAAACAAAATTATATCATTTTACAGCAATGATTTAAAGCTATAAATATCATCTATGTAATTTATAAGTGCAAAGTTACATGTAAAACACAAACATACAATTAAAATTGATGTTGTCTGATTCAGTTAGTTGATTTATAACTGCTGGGCAAAATGTTTGGATGGGTAATTTAAGAATACAAATATTAAAAATGAGGAGTTGGTCTGTCACAGGAAAGTGCACACTGCACAGCCAATTGCTTTCAAGTGCAAAAACGTACTAATGAACTCTACTAAAATAAAGATCACTTGAAAAGAATGAGAGATAATGATGCTGCCAGTAGAATACATTGTAAGTTGAATTGCAAATCTTGAACAACATCAAGAAGTGTGATGGTATATCTGAGCTTAGTTAATTTGCTTCTCATTGTATTTTGAGTATTATTCAGCGAGCTAAGCGAGCGAAGCTGACTCTCAGTCGTGTTCAATTGATATTTTAGATATATATATGTGATAGGATCTGAGAAAACAGCCCACATTTCAAAACATGAAATATATATATGACAGGATCTGAGAAAACAGCTCACTTTTCAAAACATGAAATTGAGATACAGGCAAAAACATCGAGGGGCATAGAAATTGGAAAAAATAAATTATTTGTTCAAACCAATCTAAAACCCTTTGCCTACCTTCCGACAAAATTTGAAGTGTCAACGACTAGTATTTCATGGCGAGCGTGTGGTTAGAAATGCCCACTCCTTTCTCTCTCTAGCGTGAACGGAGGCTCGTTGTAAAATTAAACCGGAAGTATAATACGCAATTAATGAGAACCGCGGAGAAATCCCCGGTGGTTCCCTTGGCAATACTTGCAGCGGATAAAAAATCATTTAAATGGATTCCCACATGCAATGAATTCTTTATTGCATTTTTGTGATGCTGCAGGAAGCTCTGTTGGATGTGATAGAGGATTATTTTTGTTCTAATTACCAAGCAGACTTCGAGGGAGAGGACAGTGATGATGATTCAATCAATGAAGATGCAATCAGTGGTGAAAGTATGTTAAAAATTCGTGATTTTTGTTCTGAGGATTGTAGAGATGCCACGTGTCCTCTTCCATCTGTCCCGAAGCCTTCGAGCAGGCAAAGTACACCTGAACTGCATAATGCTATTGAAGCTAATCTTGATGTTTATTCCCCTACACCAGTAGAACGAAGTCAAGACAACTCTACTGTATACCAGCCACAAAACGCCAAAGAACCTATGGAATCACAATCGAAGATCATGTCCTCTTAGAAACACATAATGTTATCATGTAGTTAGCTCTTCCAACATTACAAACCAAATTGTATTAACTGTTATCTTAAGAATAAAAAAATTGCTAAATAAATACCGGGTACATAGTGCTACTTGTTCTTAATTGAATGTGAATTGATAAGAATGATAGAATAAATGGATGAATTCTTCTATAGACAGTGTGTGTGTGTGGGGGGGGGGGGTATTCCTTACATCACTCTACATACGCACTCTGGGGTACCCACTGGTCAAAGCACATTTGGAGGGTAGAGATAATTGGGGGTTAAAGGGTGGGGTTATAACACTTTCTGCTGGTGTACACAAGCCACAGTTATCAGTTTTAGGAAGGATTTATCAAACAGTGATTTGGTTTCATTATCTAACTCTTACTATAATTGTTAGTGAATCTATTCTGAATGAAACTCAACTATGTTACAAAAAACAAAAACTCCCCTATGTAATTATTAAAAAAAAAGAAAAAAAAAGTAACTAAGCAACCAAATAACATGTATTGTGATCTACTACTTGGAATTCTTGTGCCAGATATCTGTCAGTGGCAGAGGCCGTACAGAAAGCAAGTAAAGTAAGTATGGCTCAACCTGTGCCCATAATAAGAATTTCACTCTATTCTTGTGGTGACTTTGATTCTGAATCTTTGTTTGTCTAGTTTCATTAGAAGTTCAAGTCTTAATGCTCTATCATGCTGGCTCTGTTGTTATTTTGTTAAATATCTTGGAACAATCAACACACACACATACACCATTCACATGACATAAACCACACACATGACACACTGTTGGATTATCCCAAAAAGGCTAAAATGTAAGTTTACTGCCACAAATGCAAATTACCTTGGGAATTAGATAAAGCACACACAAACTTACTAGAACAGCTATACAGAAATGTAATGACAAACTGTGTTCAATAGGTGTAATAATTGAATTTTAATACAGTCTTCTAAGTGTGTGTGTGTGGGGAGGGGGGGAAGGGTTGCTTATAACAATGTAAGTATCTCAATCTGTGCTCGTAATAAAAATTTCATTTTATTCTTGTGGTGACATTCATTCTAAATTTTTGTTTGCCTCGTTTTATTAGAACTTCACTGTAGTTATTTGTGTAAGTCTTGGAACACTCAACACACCCACCCACACACAAACACACACATATGCACTCAGACACACACATATGCACACAGGCACATACACATCGGCACACAGGCATATACACATAGGCACACAGGCATATACACATAGGCACACATACAAGTGGCACACACACATACACATGTTACACATACACACATAAGTGTGACACACACATACACGTGACACACACATACACCACACACGTGACACACACATACACCACACACGTGACACACTGTTGGGTTATCCCAAGAAGACTAAAATGTGAGTTTACTGCCACACAGAATCCACTCTGGAATGCAAATTCCCTTGACAAATTAGACAACACACACAAACTTACTAGATAAAACAGCTAGACAGAAATGTAATGTCAAACTGTTGGTTTTGTGTAATTCAATCAGCACACCCACACACACATACACAAACACATACACACAGGCACATACAGACAAGTGACATACATGTACAAGAGACACACACAAGAGACACACACATACAAGAGACATACACACAAATACACACACTGGTAGAATGCAAACTACACCCAGGCATAACCACTGCACAGGCATGCCAGGTGTTAGGGTAGAGGGTGGGTTATAAAACCCTCTCCAACCCCAATTTCTTGTAATTAATACATTGTGGTTGATTCTTACCATCTTTGAAGAATGTGTACATGTGCAAGTGGTTGTGATTAGAGTGACAAATTGTGATTAAAATGACAGGCACTTATAGTGCATAAACTATGAGAAAAGAGAGCATGTAAGTGCAAATGATAGAAGGTGCTATTACATAGGAAAACTGAACAAAATTAAAGATAAATTAATAACAAGAATTAGCGACTGCTACATGTCCTACTGTTATGTCCACTCTTGTTGCATATGCTGCAGACTCTCGGTTTATTTGCTGATGGAACAGTTAGATTACTAATGTCTGCAAACCTACAATCCATTTCGGGACCATGTGTAGTAGTGCGAGTGTTGAAAACTTCATCTTCATCAACAATTAAAGGTGTACTTGCTCGACTTGTAATCTTGGGGACAGTTGGCTCTGGACAAGTCAAATCCTGGTCATCAAGTGGACAGAAGGGTCGAAGTTTTTCAAAAAGGTACCATTGCCGCTCTGATGATAAACCCTTTGGGACAACTTTGGATTGAAGAGTTAGAGGATTTGGTGTCCAAGTTCTCTTTAGCAGTTCCTTTTTGCTCTCTGTTGTGTCCCATTGATGTTTAATGTAGACCACGCCAGGTTCTGCAGAAGTAAAGCGAAAGTGATGGTATTTCTTTATACCGATCAGCTTCTTCATATGAGGCACCAAAAAGTCAGTCCAGTCAAGTTAGTAAGGTTCTTGTACTGTACAAGAACAGAGTTCTGATCACAAATAATGAAGTACATATTTTATGGCATGCAACATTCAATCTTCCAATTTTAAATCTGAATTTATTCAGGGCCATTGGAATCCACAAGATAACTATCCAAAACTACTCTGATCAGTAAAAAAATGAACCTTAAATAACTGCCACTCCCTTATCACACTGTTAAAAATAAAGTGTTATAATAAAACTTTTGAAGTGTAAATCAAGAGTTTAAAATATTGCAGTGTTACAGTAACACTGAGGCCAGTGTTAATTCTAAGTGTAAACACTGCAGCATTCCAGTAACACAGAAAATAAGTGTAATTGTGAAAATTGATGTAAGTGACCAAATTTTTTGTTTCTTTAAGCATTTATTGACCCGATAACATTCAATGTATTATCATTAACTGGTTGTACTTTATTAAAATCACGTTAAATTGTATAATGAGCTAAATATTTCATATTGTATTTTTATTTAATTTTAGCTAATATACTGATACAGATTCATAGAAGTTTACAAACAAGCAGTAAGGGAATTTAGCTGCATTAGCTAGCTATCTAAATTCTACAATTGACAGTAACTTTGTTGGCTACTCATATACAATTGACAGTAACTTTGTTGGCTAATATAGCTAAGCTAAGGCAGGAAATAGAATAAATCTAGCCATTGCTCCACGCAATGTCTAATCTAATGCATTATTTAATTTAAATCCTTGCAGAAGACCGTCTTGCTGTACAAACTTTGGCAAAATTTTTCTGAGAGTTTGTTTACTAATGAGTGAATGTTTTGGCGGTACTGTTTTATTGCGATGTGCGAGAGCACCCGCTTTTTACAGGAGAGCGTTTATTAGAATATTCCCCCCCCCCTGTAGAAGAGTTTTATGGCATTTTCAAGTGCTGATCGTGCCTGGAATCTTTCGGAGAAACAATAAGTTAAAATATGTGTTTATTTTAGAGTGTTTTGGCTAATAATGTAGGTGACGCATTTGAATAGATATAGCCGTTTAAGTTGAGTTTGAGCACGGAAGAGGTAATTTCTTCTTAATGATTAATGAATTTAGCTAGTAGTTCAGTACTTTTTCCGACTATATCTGAGAGTTATCTCAAAAATTATTTACTGCACTCTTTTTATTAATTTTTTTCATATGTAATATTAGTCTACATAATAGTGCTGCTGTGAAAATCTAGAGATGCTTTTGGAGACTAACAAAGTGAGATTATACAGGTTAACACAAAATTATTACAGTTGTGTTAGTTCAGCAGTTGTATATAAACGATTCCTTTACTCTCAGTTTGCTCTTTTTTCTTCTTTCCCCAAATATTTCACCAAATTAAATATGCCACAAGCTTAAGTTTTTGCTATGAATTTACCATATGAGCATACTTTCAATCACATGACTTTTTTCATATTCAATAATGATGACTTTAAACACTTCAGTTTGTGTTTTCATGCTGTCCAGACTATTCAAAAACATTATCATGCTATATAGAGTGATAATGGTAAAAAATGTATTTGTAGACAATTGTTTTGCTTCGTTTTCTATTTCTATATATTTTGGTGAGTTTAGAATAGCATGTTTATTTGTGTTTATGTGTGTGTATATTCTGGATAGTGTTTTAGTTGCTTTGTGTTATGTGTGTGTATATTTTGGATAGTGTTTTAGTTGCATTTGTGAGCGTGTTTAGAATTGAGTGGTTAGCTGTGTTTGTGTATGTGTTTAGAATAGAGTATGTTTACTTGCATTTGTGAAGGTGTTTGTGTATTGCTTATTGATTTATGTTATATTTTATGTGTCAATGCAGGTATATTTATCTTGAACATGATGGATCATAAATGGAGTGCATATCATGATATTTCTTCTACTCTTGTCTTTAAAACTTTAGCTACTTTATTCAAACTATTTTTATATTTTCATTGTCAATCATTTATTTATCTAAAAATTTTGAGGTTATGTGAATGAGGTGTGGTCAATATTTATTAGCAGTACCATTGAAACATGTTACTTAGTGTTGTAATAAGCTTGCAGAAGGTGTTAAATATAACTCTGCTAAAGATGTTTTCCAAACACCTCTCGGAGTGTTATATTATAACCCTTTGTGCAGTGTTGAGAAAAAATGGCTGGGGCATAAATTCCTCCCTCTCATGGGAATGCTCCTTGCAGTGTTACTGGAATACTTCATTTTTAACAGTGCATACACTAATTTCCAGATAAAACTTTTCATGATCAGAACAATTATCTCAATCTTCTACCCAGAGTGAATTATTGTCCAGGATAAATGGAAGAAGAGAAGTGAAAATGCGTACTGATAGTAGAGAGAACACCCTGCCTACTATCTCTCCGCACGATGCACTTCCTCTTCCACCTGATGACCACTTTCACACCTGGACTTAATCAGAGAATGGATAATCTTTTGCATCATTTCATGAAGGGGAAAACTTGGTCAGTTATAAAACCCAACAGCACTTACAAATGAAATGGTTGCAGCTGCAAGGAGGATCTTCACCAGAAGGTCATCAAATTGTTCAATGAAGAGTTCCCATAAGGACTTCCCTATATAGCACAACAGAATTAAGTAAATAAATAAAGGCAGTTACTGCCTATAGCACATGCACACACAGTCTTGAGGATACTCACCTTCTTCAGCTGGTACTTCTGCAAAGGAAAAAAAAAACAGGAATTATTCAAATGTGTGTGAAAAAAAAAGAAAAATGTGCTTATATTCTTTATGCATAATTATAGGCTTGAAACAGTTACCTAATATATTCATGAAAATACCACATAGCTGAATGTGCATTAATTAGAACAAACCGTCAAAATCCAGATGCACCATTCTCAACAACAACAACAAAAACAAAAAAAAACAAAAAAGAAAGAAAAAAGCCACCTCCACACTCTAAAAATATCAAGTCTTACAAAACTCACCGTTATAGCCATACTTTTTTCTTTGTTCCAATACCCTGTCATTAGAAAGGCCTTCGTCTTCGCGTACTTTGTAATATTCCAAAACCTCGTGTACTGGTTTCGTGTGGGGATAGTCACTTGAAGCCATCCTTCAAAAGAACAAGTCTAGGCAGCCGCTGAGCTGGCTCCTTCCGAGGCTAACGAGCCTTCAACAAACACGCAGTGACTCCGCTTCGTTTCCTAACAAAAAAAACAACATTATACATAACCGTCCGAAACTAATCTGGGCTAAGCTTCACAGCGAGTCCGCTTTATAATATGCCTACCTAACTTTTACAGCTTTCCAGACATCTACAGCATCTCACTTCCCCTAAGATAAATTCAACCGGGCACCTTCTACATATTAACCGAACTCATTTGGCGTGGAGATCAAATAACCGTCTGCATTCCGATATGACGTGTATTTCCGCTGACGCGTGTAAATGCAACAAGACAGGGCGATGCAGGAACTGTTCGTGCGTAAAAGCAGGCAAAGAATGCCAGGGCTGTCTCCCTATTCGCTTGGGTCAGTGCATGAATGTAAAAATCCCACCAGCAGTGGCCCCGGTCCCTCACCATGTACAACAACTCTACCCGTACCTCCTGGTAATCCTGGCACCCCAACCACCACCCGAGCAAGTCAACCAACTGTACTGTCAGGATTGGAACCATCCTCTGCCAGCTCTCAAACAGCAGATATAACTGGTGAGCTTGACACTCCATCACCTATACCAACTCTCCCCAATTTTATGCCAATGGCTGATCCATCCTTTGTATGGGCGGTCTATGACTCTGCCACCATTATTTCCACCATCTCCACTGCATATGACGAGGTAGTATGCTGGAGAAGAAACAACTTCCCAGTACCTACAAGTAAGGCCGGGACTGCCTTCGTGTCTGAGCTGTCATGGTTATTCAGAGCTTATGCAGAGGGGACTGCCCTGGAGTGTGTGATTCTCAAAGCAATCACAGTTGTATCCATCCTTCTCCTACAGAAGCCACACCGCAAATCAAAACCGAGGGAACATACCTCGTGCTTAGAACACCGCCTACAACTATGGAGTGAGGGTGGGTTTGACGACCTCTTGAATGAGGGCAAGGCGCTTCAAGGCCGCCTCCCAAAGAACCACAATAGCAAGAATACAGAGGACCACCTAGCCCCTGATGCTTGAGGGCAAGACCAAAGCGGCTCTGCAATTGCTAACCAACAGAAGCAAGGGGGGAGTACTACACCTTGACAGCACTATTTCCTCCAGCAGTGGGGAATCCTCCACTGTTCTGGAGGAGCTGAAGAGCAAGCATTCAACCAGTCACCCTGCAACAGCTGAGGCCATCCATCCAATTGTGGGTAATGAAGTACCATCTAATGTGCATCCAGTGGTATTTAACAGCATCGATGCTGCTGTGATACGCACCGCTGCCCTCTGCACGACAGGAGCGGCCGGCCCCTCCGGAATCGATGCCAAGGGCTGGAGGAGACTCTGTACAGCCTTTAAGACTGCATCTGCCTACCTCTGCCATTGCCTAGCCCTGCTAGCCAAGCGCATAAGCACCACCTATGTGGACCCCAATGGTCTCTCTCCATTCCTGGCCTGCAGGTTGATTGCATTGAACAAAAATCCAGGGGTCCGCCCAATCGGATTGTGCGAGACTGCGTGGCCAAGGCAATTCTTTTCATAACCCGAGGAGATATTCAGGACGCCGCCGGATCCCTCCAGCTCTGTGCCGGCCAGATAGCTGGAGCTGAAGCCGCTGTCCATACCACAAGGGAGACATTCGCAAGTGACAACACAGAAGCGGTTCTGTTGGTAGATGCCAGCAATGCTTTCAACTCCCTTAATTGCCATGTCGCGCTCTAAACATCAGGAGATTTTGCCCCTCAATAGCTACGACCCGCATAAATACCTATAGGGATTCTATGGTTCTCTTTGTGGATTGATCTTCCCTCCTCTCACCAGAGGGCACCACGCAAGGCGACCCATTGGCAATGCCAATGTATGCCTTGGCCACAATTCCACTCATCCACAACCTCCCAGGCACTCAGCAAGTATAGTATGGTGACGATGCCTCTGCCACCGGCATGTCAGGCGACCTACGGGCGTGGTGGGACGACCTGTGCTCCAAGGGACCTGCTTATGGTTACCCCGTGAATGCCTCAAAAACCTTGTTAATCACCAAACCTGAACACCTAGCTGATGCCAAGGCCGCTTTCAATAGAACCCACGTCAACGTCACAGCAGAGGGCAGACCTTACCTTGGTGCTCCACTCGGCACAAAGGACTATTGTGACAAGTTTGTTGCTGACAAGGTGATTGAGTGGAAAGCAGAGCTGGAAATGTTGTCCTCGATCGCTGAAACCCAAGGTCATGCAGCATATGCAGTAGCCACACACGGCCTAGCAGGAAAGTGGGTCTATCTCGCTCGGACTACACCCAACATAGTAGCCTTGCTTCTCCCACTGAAACATGTCATACAGAAAAAGTTCCTCCCAGCACTATTGGGTAGGGCCCCTCCTAACACTGTGCAACGTGATCTCCTTGGTGGGATTGATCTTGCGAAGAGGGCAAATGATGAGTTTGCTGCCTCAGTCCTGGTCACTAGCCCACTCAAAAACCTGATCTCTGGTCCAAATGCGACTTATACCAGTTTCTGCGAAGTCCGACATCCACAACAGGAGGCGTGCGCAACAACAGGAAGCTGCTGACCTAGTGAAGCCACAGCTCCCCACTTCCCTGCAATGGACAATGACCCTGGCTCAGGAGAAAGGTGCCTCGAGCTGGTTGACGGCATTCCCAGTCACCAAGCATGGTTTCACTCTGCACAAGTCCGCCTTCAGAGATGCCCTCTGCCTGCGTTATGGCTGGCTCCCATCTCGCACCCCCTTTAACTGCGATAGTGGCTCGCAATTCTCTGTGGAGCATTCCCTATCCTGCCCCAAGGGTGTCTACGGCACAACGAGATAAGGGATATTACCGCCAACCTGCTAACTGAGGTCTGCAATAGTGTATACATTGAGCCACACCTGCAACCAGCAACAGGAGAGCACCTCAACGGAGCATCCTCCAACATTCAGGATGGTGCTCGCCTTGACATTGCCGCCAATGGACTATAGGGAAGCCGATTCGAGAGAACCTACTTTGACGTCCGGGTTTTTAACCCTCACGCCTCCTCCAATCGCCAATCCAATGACTCAGCCAAAGGGCTTATGAGCAGAGAATACGTGAAATTGAACACTCTTCTTTTACCCTCCTTATCATGGCTTCCACTGGTGGCCTCTGACTAGCCGCCTCATTGACCTACAACCCTCTTGGCAGTCAAGTGGAACCAACATACAGCACAACCCTGAGCTGGCTAAGATGCCGCCTGTCTTTCTGCCTCCTGCATTACTCCATCCAGGCCATACGTGGTGCTCGCTCATCATGTGGCAGGGCTATCAAAGTTGACCACCATCTCCCACCGGATCTCGTTATCAGAGTCTCAAGTCGACACTGCAACGATCACTGCCAACTAAACATTCTAATTCACTACCTCTACAAACTCAGTTTTCATCGTTCCATTGTACTTGTACCATGTAATTCAAAAGTTTAAAAAAAATAAAAATAAAAATACAAAAAGGATTGTAATCATGACACGTGAATCAGCCATGATATTTATTTACACGTTCTGCTTGCGCGTACTAAAATAATAGCTTGCTTCTATAGTTGAATGAAAGACAATGTTTCAAAGAAGAGATCAATATGAACATGTTACACACAAAGAATAAACACATTTATAACAAAAAACAACTATCATTTGATGTATGAAAAGTTTCTCATAAATCATCTTCATCATCTTCCGCTGGTAGAGCTGTCTGAGCAGCCACTTTCAGTTCTTCCTCATACTTCAATGCTAGAGAAGGATCCATTTGAACTTCAGGAGGCTCCAATGCAGGCATCTCTACGAACTCCAAATTGGGATCACCAACTAATTTTCTTGCAAGCCACAAAAGCGGTTTTTCGAAATTATATTTGTTTTTGGTACTAATGTCATAATACTGAAAAATAAAGGGATAGCGGAAGGAAAAATAAAATTGGTAAAATTAATGAGAACTGTCTAACAAACCTGTATATTCTTTTTTCTGTGAAAGACGATGCTTTTGGCTTTAACTTCCCTGTCCTTGATGTCAACTTTGTTTCCACATAATGCTATTGGAATATTCTCACATACTCGGAAAAGATCGCAATGCTACTTGGGAACATTCTCGTAAGTGACTCTGGCCGTAACATCAAACATGATGATAGCACACTGGGCTTGAATGTAGTAGCCATCTCCGAGCCCGCTCGACTTCTCTTGGCCAGCAGTGTCCCATACATCAAATCTCATGGGACCTCTTGTGGTGTAAAATACAAGTGGTTGGATCTCCACTCCCAAAGTTGCTGCAATATATTATAATCAGACACAAAATTATTATAATCTGACTCAAAATTAAATCGGAACACCTTCAACTAAACTTGTCCTCCACTCTTCGAACATTACTCACAAACAAATCTTACGTGTAAAAAAATCGAGATTAATGAATCTCTTGTTCTAAAGTATTGTGAATAATATCAGTAAACATAATTGGTGGGGTAATAGACATAACCATGGTCCCCTACTTAAAACCAATACTACATATAAGGTGTTAGTACGGAGTTTCATATTAGTCTCAAGTTACTAATTAATGTTCTGTATTCTGGCCAACAAACAAACCTAGCAGGAATATCCGCGCCCAAGTGATTATGAATTACTCAGAGCAAGTTCTAGTCAAGGAGTTAGACACAAACAAAAACAACCTATCTTACCCTTACTGAATTATAAAGTAACCGACTACAAGAAAGCTGTCACAATGACAGGGAATAAAATTTACTGCAGCGGTTAATGCAAATGGAAAGGGTAAAGGGTCGCCACTACACTCCATACTTTGCATGTTTTTCACTCACCTACATATTTCTTTTCAAATTTTCCAGTTAAATGTCTCTTCACAAATGTAGTTTTACCAGTCCCCCCATCTCACACAAGCACCAGCTATATAAAATGATCATGGAAATCACACAGACTTCAAATAGTGCACACCAACACTCAAAATCAGTCACCTTAAATGTGGCCACCGGTTTAACTGCTCCTCCTGACATACTTGACTGTACAGCAATACATATAATGAATAAGATTAGTTTAATCATGTATCCTACTACACTACAGTCATAACATTAAATTTGTCACAAAATAAGTGACTTTACATTTGTGGCCGGTTTTGAGAAATTCGACCTAAAAGCGGCATCTAAGTCTACCAGTAGGCTGCACTGAACCTTGGGATTGGAAGCTGTAGCACAAGCCATCTTCGCCATACGGCACTACAACACTTCAGTATTTTTGCTAAACTTATTATTGCTGATTTCGAAAAAACGCCGTGAAGTCTAACTGTTACCCGGAGCAAACTCTGAATTATTATTGCGCATGCGCATCCATTATTCCGTCTCCATCCACACCACCACACCCTCCAGTTACTCAGCAGCGAGCAGTGCGTAAGCAGATTGCACTGTAATACGTCTCCGGCACGAACTGGTTTGCTCCTAACTGCCCTATACTGCCTGATGCACAGTTTGCTGCACATGCCTTATAGAGCGATTTCATATGACGTCACTAGTCACGTGAAATTAGCCCGCCGCCATATTGGTGTACACTAGTAGCCTAGTCACAATGGTTCTCTGTTTACTTGTTGGCTGTCACATCAGGTCTGGTCACGATAAGGGCGTTTCTTTCTTCCGAGTTCCGGCAAGAATCAAACACCGAGGCCCACAAGATTTGGAATTGAGCAGAAAAATATGCAACGGGTATTTGGCTGCTGTTTTTCTAGGAAAGATACTAGTGGTGTGCTTGAGCACAAATGGCGAGCGAGCCTAAAGACTATACTATTTTTTATTGACTTCTAACACTGAAGCTACTGAAAATAAGGTCAAGTTTTTAAATTTAGCATACAGGGTAAAGGGATTTCAGTACCATAGTAACAACTCTCTGCAACTGCTTGAATTGAATAAATAACGTGTATTGTTTTGTTGTTGTTTTTTTTCCTTCCAAGCAGTTGCAGAGAGTTGTTACTATGGCACTGAAACCCTGTGTGCTAAATTAAAAAACTGGACCTTATTTCCAGTAGCTTCAGTGTTAGAAGTCCAAATCATTCATATAAAAATAGTATAGTCTTGACACAACTGGACATGCACCTGCACAGACTTACCTTCGCAGTAGTCTAGTGGACAGTGTATTTTCAAGTAAATACTGTTGCGCACGGCTTATAACCATGACAAAGAGCGCATTGACATACCACCGCCACTAACACGAATAGAAATGGATGTCCCTTAAGTTTTCAAGTTTTAACTGCACCCGCAAAAGAATTCAAAACGGTAAACAATTCAATTTCTAGGGTGATACGGGTACTGATCGATAAACCAGAGGATTTTGTTTAGTGCAATTTGGGACGGGGTCGACCACATAACTAACACAAAAACGCGAGGGTCAAAGTACAAAATGACATACATACGTCCATACATATATACAAATAAATAAATAAATAAATAAACATCCCCGATTTTCGATTGTGTTACCCCTGTAAGTGTCTCGCTCGCTACGCTCGCTCGCCAACAAATAAATAAACTGACATCCCCGATTTTCGATTGTGTTACCCCTGTAAGTGTCTCGCTCGCTACGCTCGCTCGCCAATAACGGAGAGTGTACTGAGTAATGGTCGTATATGTTTGAATTCTGAATTATAATTTCATCAATAATTTCCATTATATCTTCAAAACTGAGGTAGTTAAAAGGCTACAAAGTTGTTTTCCATTAATAAAATTGACCTGGTAAATCCGACAAACAATATAAAAACACAATAAGTTTGGCGTACTTATAGCTAGTCTCGCGGGTCAGACTCTCTGGAGGCGCGCGCGCAAGCGGCGCGGAAAAGAAATGAGAGTCTGGTGACTCTGGACACTTTACCGTGACACTAAGGAATGTTTCCCACGCATTCAAAATTGGTGGGTGGTTGACGTATTTTATTTCGCGCGCATAAAAGTCAGCCGGTTGTATTTCTATTTGTTAGTAAGGCGGTATGGTGCAGAAAGCAAGTTGTTATGAGTTAGTTTCTATAGCGATTAGTGAGGCTTCAAAGCTGCTTAGTTATACAAGGTTGAGAGAGGGACAGGAGCTGGCAATAAGGGAATTCCTGAAGGGCAAAGATGTTTTTGTCAGTCTTTCTACTGGGTCAGGAAAATCACTTTCTTATTGGATTTTGCTTTATATCTTCGATTTTATTGAGGAAGGTGTGACTCAATGGTACTAGTAGTTAGTCCATTAATTGCTATCATGCAAGATCAAGTAGATATTTTGCATACAAAAGGTGTAAAAGCTGTGTATGTTGGAAGTGCTCATGCCCCTGTTATTGAAGAGATAAAGGATGGAAAATTTCAAGTTTTATTTTTCAGTCCAGAATGCTTACTGACAGAATTAGACTGGCGAGATGTGTTACACTCTAAAGTGTTCCAAGAGCAACTTGCTGGATTAATTGCGGATGAAGCCCACTGTGTAAAACATTGGTAAGCAATTGAAATGACTTTGTATTTGTTCATTCAAACTACATCATTGATTTTAAAGTTTTTTCTTGCTGGTTATAGTTCATGTTATACCAATTTGATTTTTTATACCAAACAATTCATTTTTACAGCAGACTGCTTCTGTCATCATCAGGGCTGATTTAAAAAAATCAAAAAACAAAAATGCTATAATTAGCCTAAGGGTGATGCTTGACAAAATGCAATATTATTGCCTAAGGTTGATTCTTGTTTATTTATGTGAGTGGCCTCTAGCTGCTCTCAATACTAAAGGGGAAAGCTCCATTCCCGAGTCCCTATTCATGGTTAAGTTGTTGGGTGACATATTTATGTAGATGGCTTCTTTTACTTTTCTCTCAACCATGCCTTGTGAAAAATCCAAAAGTTTTACTTGATTCCAATGAATCACATGACTCCCTTCTTGCCATACATGTTCTGCCAGTGGTGATTTGGTGAAATACCCATGTTCACAGGCTGATTTATGTTCTTTAATTCTAATGCCTAGCGCTCTTCCTGATTCACCTATATAGAAATCTCCACATTCACACATGATTTTGTACACAGCTCCTACTTTGTTCTCATTTGAAGTAGGATCTTTTATTTTTGTGAGAAGATTTGACAAAGTAGTTTTTGTTTTGAAAGAAGTCCTTATTCCATAATCCCAGAGTATCTTTCTCTCTCACTCATTGTTGAAACATATGGAATAATTGCTGTCGCTACTGGATCTTTATTGAGGGTAGTTGTGTCAACCTGCTTCTTTTTCTTCTTTAGCTCATGTTTCACTTTATCCACAATACTTCTAGGATAACCATTTATTGATAAAACACTTCTAACATGGTCTATCTCATTCTTTAAGGAGGATTCACTCGATAGATTGTAAATTATTCTAACTAAACATTACAATACCTTTCTTCACATGTGGGGCATGGTTGGATTGGTAAGATATATATCTATCTGTGTGTGTTGATTTTCTGTGAACACAGTCTTCATTGGACCAACACATCCAGAAAACGTAAACTGCCGTTTGTTTCTACTTCAGAAGTTAATTGGATAGAAGGAAATAGTGAGTTTAGAAAAAGAAGTGATTCATCCAAAAACTCACTTTTAATGATGCAAAAAATATCGTCGACATATCTTTTCCAAAATCTGAATCTTGTGTCCAATGCTGTCTCTTCAAAATGTTCCATAAATAGGTTTGCTACTATTGGTGACACTGGTGATCCCATAGCTGCTCCATTCTGTTGTTCATAATACTCCTTGTTAAACACAAAATATGTTGTCCTTAGGCAGACTTCGAGTAAATTTGTTATTTGTTCAGCATTCAGTGTTGTTCTATCATCCAAGGAAACTGGAAGAGGTGGAAGGAATGGATTACACACCGAAGCTATTCTATACAATAAATCAAGTATAGGGTTGCATGTGTCAGAACAAATGAAGGGTTATTGTCGAAACACAATAAAATGCAGACGAGAGGTACTATTTGAAGACTTTGATGACACGAGTTTATATTCTTCTCATCAAGCTCTAATGTGTACTTGCTGTGATTTGTGTGAACTGAAATGCACTTGTAAACAAAGTACTGTAATATGGTATAAATTAACATAATTAATATCTCAATCATATTATTACAGTAATTCAATTTTGGTGTGAACTGAAATACACTTACAAGAATAAATATAGAATAAATTAACAAAAAAATGAATCTTGATCGTGTAACATTGTCATTAAATTTTTGTGGTTGCTTGTGTGAATTGAAATGCACTTGTAAAAATGTAATATAGAATAAATTAACATAATAAATGATTCTCAATCATGGATTACAGTAATTACATTTTGTGTGAACTGAAATTCAGTTATAAAGAATATAGTATAGAATAAGTTTACATAATCAATGTAATGTAATTAAATTTTTGTGGTTGCTTATGTGAACTGAAAAGCACTTGTACAGACTGTAATATAGATTAAATTAACATAATGAATCTCAAATGATCAATGTGTCTGTGGTTGTAAGTGTAATATAATAAAAATATGAAATAATTAAAGTGTAATTTAATGATAGGTCAGTAAACTTCTTGCACGTACTTCTATCCAAAGTTTAATTTCAGTATATTTAAGTTTAAGCATTATGTTGGAGTTCTCTGTGGTGAATTGCTTATGTGAGCGGTGAGAATTATTGTAAAAACTTTAGTTGTGTTGAACAATTGCTCTAAAAGTTTTTTAGGTCCGTTGTGTTCGATTTTACTGTATGGGCAGCTGATTCCTGAGACACTCCATTATGCAGGTCAAAACTAGACAATATTGTGGTCAGTGGCTTCAATTGTAACTAAAAAGAGGGTGGAACAGACGGGGATATCCCGCGAAGGTTTCAGAAAGAAAGGCTAAATTGCGAAAGATAAGGCAGAAAAAAGCTGTTAATTAGCCGATGGAATCGACGAGGAAAGGTAGTGTACTGAAAAAGCGGGTGGAGTCGAATTGTAGAGTGTAGGCGGCGTAAGTTTCAAAAAGAAAGGTGAAAATAGAAAACCTGAAGTTAAAAGTTTCACAAATTCTAAGTCCACATTCACGATAGAAAAACAAAAAGATTCAGAATTAGGAGAGGTAGACAAAGGAGGAGAAAGGACATCATGAGTCAATAAGGAAGAGATGGAAAAAATAAAAAAGGTGGTAGATACAGAAAATGAGATAGTTTGGGATAAAATAGTGTAGGAGAGTGAAGCAAATTTAACCTTAACCAACTGCTGCATAGAATGTTATAATGAATAAAATTAACTTATGCTACTGCATTCTTACTTTATATTCTCTTAAGTTGAGGAAACAGTAATAGTTGAGTAATAGCCAAACACAAAAGCTTTGAAAAGTGAAATTATGTGATCATAATTACTCACTTGGTGAGTTCCTTTAATGTAATAATGCTTTAATGTAGTGTTGTTCTTTGACAAGATTTTTGACGTCATATATTTTCAGCTGTCTGGGCCTTTTAGTGACTATCAAAGACATCTAAAGACCTAGAAGCTTAAATGCTGCCTTGAAAATGGCAAGGGTTGAATTTGTGCATGTGTGTGTGACTATGCTCAAGGTGATAATAGTATGCTGCACAATCATGCTTGTCATGACAACTAAAACACGTTAACATGAAAGCATAGTGATAGCTGCAGGCTTTCCCAACTGTCCTACAAGGCTGAAGTGGACACTCTGGAAAGCCAGCATCACTGCATTCATGTTAACTTGTTTTAGTCGTCATGACTAGCATAGTTGTTGCAACATCCCATAATCATTTTGAGCATAGTCACACACTCGCACAATTATCATTTGCCAGCCTCAAGGCAGTATTTTAACTGCCAGGTCTTAAGATTTTTTTTTAGTCACTAGAATACACACAGAGCCGAAAATTTATGACCTCACAATTCTGGTCAAAGAACAACACCAAGCTAGCTCTGTAGTCTAGCTACATTGTAAACCAATGTACTAGAAAAGTTGCATTTAATTTGCAACTCCTGTAAGTGTGTGCTATATAGTATATGACATGGACCACATGAGTCATAGCACTTATGAAGCTTCCCTCCTCATGGCCATTCTGTTGTGGGATACAGTCTGAGGCTTATCTGACCAACTACTAGAGGATTACTCATTGTTGGAAGACTATGCCAATAAATTGTCTATGTAATTTATAAGTGCAAAGTTACATGTAAAACACAAACATACAATTAAAAATTGATGTTGTTTGATTCAGTTAGTTGATTTATTACTGCTGGGCATAAAGTTTGGGTGTGTAATTTAAGAATATAAATATTAAAAATGAGTTTGTCTGTCACTGGAAAGTGCACACTGCACAGCCAATTGGCTATAGTGCAAAAACACTACTAAAATAAAGATCATGTGAAAAGCAAATGAGATAATGATGCTGCCAGTAGAATACATTGTAAGTTGGATGTCAAATCTTGAACAACATACGGCTACTGAAGTGTGATGGTAAATCGAAGCCTCATTTGTTAATTGGCTTCTCTTTGTCATTCGGTATTATAATAGATACCTATTATTATTAACGTGTAATTGAAAATATTGAAGCTTCTGATAGGAGTTTCTGATAGGACCACTTCAATAGCGCAGGTCTTTAAAAAAAAAAAAACAAGCCCGAAGAGTCTATTGAGCACGCCCGCTCTCGATTTAGGTGAAGAGCTTAACTATTGACTAGACAATACGGCAAGTTGTTGACTGTTCACAGTATGTCCGAAACCTTCTCGGGTATAAAATCAGTTACCAGTCTAAAATCAGTTGCCAGTCTAAAATCAGTTACCTATCGGGGAACTTCCTATATTCAGCGAACCGGTTTCGTGTAGGAGGTGTCTCCTGTGAGTGGCATCCGACGATTGGACTAGACAGGTAAAATGGCTGCTAATCTTGCCAGATCTAGAACTTTCAAGGATGACCCACAGCTTCGCTCGTTTTACCTCAACAATGTGACAGCGACAGGGAAAGCTCTGGGCATAGGTTCTTATGGCTCAGTACTAGAGGTATGTGAAACTAACTGGCATATTGTTCACTTGAATACAAGTTTTAGTCAATGACTAAGAAGTTTTATATTTAAAAACTGTATTTTAATGCTATAAACAATAGCTCATTTTATTTAGATGTTATAGTTCAAAAGATTAGCTAGGTAACTTATAGCAAAACACAACGTGATAGCACTTGGTGTAAACTGAGTCATTACAATATGACTGCTTTCATCAATAGAAAACTATACTTAACTTTAGCCTGCAGTTCAACATTAAGCCTTAGTCTTGAGAAAACTACAGTTTACAACTTTTGAATGTATTTTACTGTTTTTATTGTCTCACAATTGCTATAATTAAGCCACTAACTCCCGAATCATAAAGAAAGCTGAACAATAACTCCAATCATTATGGCACTCTTTTTTTAACTATAATAATATAAATGAGATAGCTAAGCGAGCCAAAATGGAGTTGATATAGAAAGCATATTAGTACATAATCAAGATAATTATTTTGTTAAACATTTTATTTATACATGTTAACATACAAATGTGAGAAATATTTAATGCCTGTGCTTATTATTCATGTATAGATCAAATATGAGGAAACTCTCTGTGCTGCTAAACAAATGCATGAATTATTAGTGCAAGCTGACAATGAAGGAATTCAAGATATTATTGGAAAGTATCGGCAGGAATGTCAACTCATGGCAGGTCTCCGACATCCTAACATAACACAGTTCCTTGGTCTGTGTTTCCTGGAAGGTTCCCAAATCCCTCTTCTTGTGATGGAGAGACTAGAAATGAGTGTTGACGACCTGCTGGAGTGTTCTCCTAGTATTCCTTTAGCAGTTAAAATATCCATTCTCACTGACACTAGCAGTGGACTAGTGTATTTGCATGGCCGAGCTTCTTCAATAGTACATAGAGACCTAACAGCTAGGAATGTCCTCCTAACTTCATCTCTATGTGCCAAAATCACAGACTTGGGCAATTCTCGCATGCTGGATTTTAGACCAAGAAAGCTAGCACAGATTCTGACTAAGACTCCAGGGACCACTGTGTACATGCCACCAGAGGCTCTGAGTGAAAGCCACAGATATAGACCATCTCTAGATGTTTTCTCATTCGGACATCTTGCTCTGTTTACTCTAACACAGGTAACAACAATGTATTAACGACTTCATCATTACAATTTTGTATTGAATGAAATTTCCTACATAATTTTTTGCTATTTCGATGAGTGGGCAACTATCTAATATTGAGATTTATGAATGCTTAAGTATACAATAATACCTCACATTTTATATTATATAAAGATATATATAAAACTAAATTGCTATTGCATTGGATATCATATTTGTCTTATGTTATCTTCTTTATTTGTAATACTATTGATTTTATATAGCATCTATACAAAAAGTCTTTTATTGATAAGTTTACAACATTATTTTCATTACATATTTGAATACTTAATGTCAGGTGTTTCCAGGTGAACTGCTGTCCAGTACATATCCCAATCCTTCTAATTCTGACCAGCTCATTGCTCGTTCAGAAGTGGATCGTCGTCAGACTTACATGGCCACATTGGAAACCACATGTGGTGCATCTCATCCAGTGCTACTAGATCTTGTGAGACAGTGTCTTCATAACACTCCAGAGAGAAGGCCATCCAGCCAGGACCTGCAGGCTAGACTACGGGGTGTGAAGTCAGAGGTAGAGGGAATCTACGGAGGAGGAACGATGAGACAACTCAATATTGCCAGTGTCCTGTATGTGAAGGAAATGAAGAATAAAGACAAGCAGATACAAGAACTCAAGGTAATTTCAACACTAACTTAAATAGACACCAAAGTAATAATGTTGGCAATACGCTGCGTGGCTTTCTTATATATTTGACATTATAATGACAGAAAAGTAGCAGGCTCTAACTAGCAATATTTTCAGAGAACTATTCAATTCTAGAATAACAGATCTGTTCTCTCTTGAATTCTCATGTATTATATGATAGACATCAGAAGAAAAGGCTGCAGCAGACAGCACAGAGTTAATGACTGCAATTGAGAGGATGGAAAATGAGATTCGACAATTACAAGCAGATTTACAGAGAGTCGAGCAAGAAAGCAGAGAAAAAGATATAGCCGTTGAAAAATTGGAACAAGAGAACAGAGACCAACATATCGCACTGGAGAGACTTGAACGAGAGCAATACGATAAACAAGTAGTGATGGAAAAACTAGAACGAGATAACAGAAAAAAACAAATAGAACTGGAGAAATTGGAACCGGAAAATAGAGAATACAAAATAGCAATAACGAGACTTGAAAGTCAAATCAACAACCAGACACCACAAAATATACAAAGTATGGGATCTCAAGAAGTGACTGTGACAGGAAGACGTAAAGAGGTAAATAAAACTAATAAACTACCTAGTAAAATAATTTTGAATGTCTATCAATATCAGGAATAGTGTGCTAAAGAGTTGGCAAGATTAATAGTAATAAATTAATATAAACATTGTTACGGTAATACTAATAAATGCAATAGTAATAATAATAATAAACAATAAAAATAATAATTTGCAAATAGTTTAGTACTTTCGACTCCGGTTTTCTTCGACATTTCAGGCATCGTTTAGAATTTGAATTTGACTTTTGAATTTCAACTGCAAAAATCCACAAGCAAACAGCCAGAGCCTTAAAAAGCAAGTAAGCTTCTAAAATCCTGAAAATTGACCGGAACAAGTCCATCTTACAGCAGGTTTCATGGATACTCCGAGGAACTAGCCGCGCTCAGCATACTGGAAATACTAAATATTAGAAGTAAGAATCTTTTACATTAAATTATCAATTACTAAAAGATTGTCATGACATTCAATATTATTTTCAATTGGGCAGGATAATTAACTAACATGTAAACAGTAACCATGGCAACAATGTGACCAAATTGCACTTAATAGTGTATCTTTACAATGATTGGTTAAAGTATTTGTGCAATTTGACTGATTGTACTATACTAAGTTATTATGTACTTGCAATGTCATTGTAAAATAGACATTCCCGCGAGAACTAGACTGGAGGCGTGGTCCTGACATGCCAATGGCTATGAGTGGATACATCCAATCAGTAGAGATAAATGGTACAGTGTATGTTGGAGGAGGATACCCTGACAGAGAAGTGATGGCCTACAACACACAGTCCTGCCAGTGGCACACTCTACCTCCATACAGTACCTGGGCGTTTGCTATGACTACCATCAACAACAAACTTGTTCTGGTGGGAGGAAGCAATAGAGATTACACTGATAGCAGTGAGCTAGGAGAGTGGCAGCCTGACAGCAACCAGTGGACACACCCCTTCCCTCCGATGCCTACACCTCGCTATGGGCCTTCAGCTACTTCATATAAACATTGGCTGGTGGTGGCTGGTGGTTACCTTGGAGTTTGTTTACAAGCTGTTGAGGTATTTGATGTATCCAACATGCAGTGGTCCACTGGACCATCTACACCAACACCATGGTTTAGGATGAAGTCTACTACACTAGGAGATATCTGGTACCTCATGGGGGGAAGGTATGAGGATGTGGGTTTGAGTTCTGATGTCTACAGTGTATCTCTGGAGGTTCTTGTTTCACACTCCTCATCAGACAGTTCCAACATATGGAACAAACTACTTTCACTCAACTGTTTCTGGTCCTGTCCACTCAACATTGGAGGGTCTCTACTGGCAGTTGGTGGTATGGACATGAAAAGTGAGAAGCCAGTGTCCACCATCCAGTGCTATGTCCCTGAGACTAATACCTGGGTTCAGGCTGGACAACTACCACATGCAGTACATAACTGTACCTGTATCATGACATCAGACAAGGTCCATGTTATGGGAGGATATGATGGAATGAACAAGTCAAATGAAATTCTAACATCAATTGTTGCACTGTGATGATATTACTCTTGTGTCGGATCTCACCACCACATCAATATTATATAATTCAACTATATACCTTGAGCTATATCACATATTCTTTTTTTTTGTGCGTGTGTGTGTGTTTTGTTCATATTCAATAACAGCTCTAAAAAAATTTCCGTATTAAAAGTGAAATCTATATTCAATTAAACATTAATCAAAAGATGCGACATAACCCTACCTGTATTATGACGTCAGACAAGGTCCTGTGATGTGACTTTAGTCAACATTATATGCTGAGCAGAATAAATAACAATTTATTGAAGTCTTACATGTATATACTATTGCGGTTGTAGCTAAATGGTAGTTAGCTGGCTAATTACTATTTTTTCTTAATTAGTAAATCATGAATTGTTGCTTTCATGCTACAGCTATATTTATCCATAATAGTGTCATTTATGGACATGACAATCTACTTTCAGTCTGGCATTTCATTTCCTACTATCTAATTTATTTCACTATGCCACAACTGAAATTTCCTACATATGAAAATTTTTCCTATCCTATGTACAATAAGTGTAGAAGAGGTAAATTTCTTTATTTGCATACCACTGCAATCTCAGAAATTCTACCATTATTATCCTTAATCTTATGTTAGTTTAGCTGGCTGACCCAGGTAGTTTCATAGTAGGAAATTAAAGCACAAACTTAATTCTAGAGCAGTACATACATGAATACATACTCTGATCAACTATAGAACAATGTATAGAATATGGGCTTGTGGGCTAAAGCAGGAGTCAGCCCACATTGGAAAGAACCAAGGCACAAGAAGCTGTATATGTTTGTGTACAGAAACATTTGTTGATTGTGTTAATTAGCCACGAGATGTTTGTGCTTTTGAGTTTGTGGGAACAGATTTATGTGTATGTAGTATGTGTGTTACGTTGTGTTTCAGTTATTTCCATATTTAGTCATATTTGGTCAATCTATGCATCATATGTTGTCACTGGGGTTTTCTTGTGTTTAAGTCGTTGAGTTTTTGTAAGTCATTTTAATGTTAGATTAAACTAAACTCAGTTAAACAAGAATCCTTGCCTCTGGCGCAGCGGCAGCGACCCGCTAGAGATCTAGTCATTCTGGTGGCAGCGACTTGCTGTTACCAAGTGCGAGGCCTTCCAGCATCCACGGATCAGTGGAGAACCCCGACACATTGGTGGCAGCGGTGGGATCCGGAAGAGAAGATATTCCACCCGGACCACAGGGACTTGGAGAGGAGGTACCCCAACCCATCCCAAACGAACAAAGAACCAGTGGGAGACATCCCTACGTCGGAGACGTCTGACAAGCTAAAGAAAGCTAACTACTAAGACTCGCCCAATTGCTACGGCAGTGAAGGCTACAGGGCGGCAGAGGCATCTGACTGCTCCAACCTTTCGTGGTCTAGCGTCCACTCAGTGTTTTGTGAATTGTGAACAGTTTTAGCGTGTGTGGAATTTATCTGTAAAAGTCCTTGTGCGCGTTTATTTTTATTCGGTGTTTCATTGTATCCATTTTAATTTTTTTTTTATCACAATTGGTTCTCCTTCGCGCATACCCGTAGCCAGGGGGGGGTTCGAGGGGTTCGGTCGAACCCCCCTTTAGAGTGACCGGAAGTAAATATTTTAGCCACACCCCACATATAACTTCTGGTGTATAGTCATCTGTTCAATCGTGCTGAACCTGAGCTTGAATTATCTGCTGTTTCTGGCCTAGTCTGAGTCCAAGTGACCTAATAAACATTCAGCTCCTTGGATACAAATTTCGCTCTCATATCCGCATGAGTAAAGCTTGCTACGTTACATCTATTCTTTATAAAGTGCGTGCGATTCGATATTAATAGCACAAGCAACGGATTTTTTTCAACAGATTAGAAAGGGAGCCGTCGGAAATGTCTGAGAAAGTTAAACCTCAAATATACAGATAATAAGTGCACTATCTAGTGTAGCTACATTGCAAATGATTAAAAAAAACACACACTGGCCTACTACTAGCGAGTGATAGCACGGGTAACCTGTTCTATTAAGAATCAGTAGCGCTCGCGTTGTTCGTGCTATTAATCTCGAATAGCATGGTTACCCATGCTATCACACGCTAATAGTAGGCCAGCTGTATAAAACTGCACGAGCTACTACAGTAAGCTAAAGATTATTTACAGTGTGGCTACTATGTACTTTGCTTTAATCGATGGCTCCTCCTAATCTGTTGAAAAAAACTCTGTCTAATAAAGATATAGCTTCTGCGCTAAAGAATGATGTTGTCTCCAACTAGAAACTTCAACTGTACATTTCCAAGGCTAGAGCTGCATGTTTGCGCACTTACTCTTACTTAAGCTACCGTGACATTTCACTTGGTCCAGTGCTATTTCACTCGATTTTTCCAATACATTTTGAACGGGCAGTTCACATGCAGTACTATTAAATAACTTGTAGTACGAATAAGGCGAATTAATGTTGCACTGTTTAGATACAGCTCACCGTAGTGGTTAGAAGCCTGGTTACACGAGAATAATACCGCTTTTCTCTCGAATATCAACAGTGTTTAATGAATTATAGTTTTGAAGTTGAATACCTAGCTAGAACAAATTAGTGCACTTATCTTTCGTTTTTAGTATTGTAGAATAATTAACGAGGAAACAAAAGTAGGTGCGGCTTATTGCGTCTTAAAATCCGAACCCCCCAATGCGAACCTCTGGCTACGGGCCTGTCGCGGGCACCGAGTTTGCTCGCCCCCCATGACAGAGACTGGCACCGGGGATACCGGGAGAAAGGCCAGTCGGAGGTTGCCTGCAGTGAACGTAGAGAAAGTATACAAGCCGTCCCACCACCCAGCGGAGTCAATCAGATCGCCCTACCTGACGCGGCCGTCGGAGGTCAATTACCAGGAGGAGGAGCTATCGGAGGAAGAGATGGAAGGTGCTAGCGGAAGCAGGGAAGAGGAAGAGGGGAGAGCTGCACCAGAGCGGGTGTCTAAGAAGAGGATGGCGAAGAGGAAGGAAGAGGAGGAAGGTGAAACGTCTCTATTAGTAAGGTTTATGACGGAGCGGGACGAGTTTGAGCGGGAACAGAGGAGGTTGGCTGAGGAGACAAGGAGGGGGGAGATGATCAACATGTTCCGCCAGCTCAAGGAAGAAGAAGCAGAGCGGAGGAGGGAGGAGATTGAGACAAGGCGTGAAATAGAAGCAGAGAGAAGGAGAGATGAAGCAGAAAGACGCAGGACAAACAAACTAGAAGACGACCTCGCCCGTGACAGACGAGACTTGTTACAAGAGAAGTTGAAGGGGTTAGGCATGTATAAGGAGGGGGTAAAGCACAAACATCTCGTGGCTAATTAACACAATCAACAAATGTTTCTGTACACAAACATATACAGCTTCTTGTGCCTTGGTTCTTTCCAATGTGGGCTGACTCCTGCTTTAGCCCACAGGGCTTATGAGTAATTATTCAACCCTTTACCACAATTAGCGAACCTATTGCAAAGTCTCAAACAACCACAAATAATATACAATAAACCAAAATATATGCATATAATTCCAATTACACACTATATGTATTTTAGAAAAAAAAAATGTTACCTGTGATATAAACACTATAATATTATAAAGATTGTCCAAACATGCTAATACAAAGTGAAAAAAAAGTGCAGAAGTCTCATATAGTGCACTCCATATAAATAGAATGGCTTAAAGTATGAATAATTACATGGCAAAGTGCATCATTGGTGTTAATGCATACTAAAGTGCTGAACAAATATACAAATTAAAAACAAACAACAATTTAAAAAGTAAACAAATAAAGTAACACAAAAATGTTTACAAGATTGAAGAAGTTAATCTAACTTCTTTAAAAAAATTTCATAGTAAGAATGGAGTGGATGGTAAAAATATAAATTTGGCATTTTATCCTACAATACAAAGATAGAAGTGAAAACAAAAAGCCACTTATTTCTGGGTGTGACCTATTCCTGATGGGCGTGGTTTCATTGGTGTCTGGCCTAGTCGGAAGGTCCAGTGTTAATGCTGAGAGAGTTTTGAAATGGCGGCTGATTCTGTCCTAGTAGCTATAGTCACCACATCATTCACCTTTGGGGCTTCAAAGAAAGGAATGAGTTCCAGCAGCTCTGTGTCATTAGGGTCATCAAACCATGACGTAATTGGAACCTGAGAATGAAAATTATAGTGCATACAACTACATAGATTATCGTGTACTCTAAATTTCAATGTATCATATACACTGATGATCATCCATTTTAGGTAAGGTATCATCAAATCTTACAGCATTGTCCGGGTGGAAAATGTAGGACTGTGGTGAATTGTCAATGATAACAACTTTTCTTAAATCCCTGCCAAGACGACTCAAATCCTGAGGAGGAGGAGGAGGAGGAATAGGATAGAGGAATTAATAAAAAGTAAAATGTAAGTGTTAATTGGATATAAGGTCATTGGTAAAAATACTATGTTCCGGGTGGCAAGTGATGGAAAAATTTGGGTATGGAGGTAGGATTAATTTTTATTTCGCAAAAACAAATGTTCATAGTATGATGGCAAAAAGGTACAATACTATGGAAAACAACAAAAAAAAATTGAGAAGTATAATAGTGTATAATAATTATGACCAAAAAGATTGAGAAGTATAATAAGAGTATCTGAGTACTATGAACACTGTTTTTATATGTCAGGATGCTTTCTCTTAGTACCAAGTTTTATTGGCATATATGTTATGGGCTTCAGTTTCTTTGAACAGCAGGTATCACAGATAGGTAAAACTTGTTTGAATTTTTGTTGCAGATCTAGAGGAATAGAACACTGTTTCTGACAACAATGGGCACAAAGAGGTGGCAATCTCAGACTCTTGTTTGAATAATAAGATCTTTCTATGGGTGATTCACATGCCACACTCGTACGAACTCGAATGAATACAAAAAGTGGATGACTGTCTGGTAACAAAGGTGAACCACATTATATAGAAGTTGCTCTCAATGGCAAGGACGACAATTTTTTTTTCAATATAAGTGGATAGCTTTTCACTGTAAATACGTCTTGGCTTGTCACAGGCCAAACAATGTGCTACAGCACGTACTTTTGCTGCAGTAAAGAAGGTTGAGGGTTCTGGTTCTTTTCTCCTTTGTAGCGCTGTTGAAGGACAGTCGATTCCTGTTGTGTCTTGGCCATGTAGCTTTTCAAATGTTTTGATATGTGATTTGTCCTGCTTCAAAGTTTGATCAGGAAGCCAGTGTACACTTCACTTGATAATCTTGGAGGTGGACAGCAATTACGATCTTCACATTTCTTAACTTGAAAGACATAAGGCCGAACACGACAATGTGAATCAACAAACTCGAAGAACTTTGAAGATTTGGAAATATCCTTTTTGGTGGTGTTTGACATTGACAGACTGCTGTCAATCATATCCACAAAACTCCATAGACATTCAACATCAGCGTCAGTTGCGATATCTCCCATTCGACCTTGTTTTCTTTTAGTGGCAGTCACTGAAATCTGTTTTCAATAAGTGAAATAACAGGGGCCAATGAATCAGCTACTGCTGATTTTAGTAGTGTGTTAGAAACGGCTTCTTTACGAATATCTGCCATGGAATTGCATGATTTTAAGGCAGCCTCAATGTCATTAGAAGTCATAGATTGTGAAGTAGACACACTCTGTAGTCCCTAAGTTTAATAATATAGACACAGGGGCGGATGCAGCATTATAGAAGGGGGGGGGCGAAAGTTTAGTGGAAACTTGACCACACCCATTTTATCACACCCACTAATATATTTTTTTTGGTTTCTTTCTGAATTTTTCAATTTGTTACATACACGAAAAAAATTACACTCACTGACAACAATAAAGAATTAGTCAAGAATTTATTGAAGCAAGTTATATAGTCATATTACCATCCGTCTTGGATGAGAATTCATCCACCACTTCCTCTGAAGTAATTTCAATGTCACGGTGGTAATATAGCATTGCCAATCCATTAAGACGGTCTTGTCCCATACTACTCCTCAGTGAAGTCTTGATCAATTTGAGCATGCTGATGGAACGTTCACATTCACAGCTTGTAACTGGCAATGTGCCCATTATACATAAAAGAGTGTGAATATTAAAGAAATCACAATCTGCATGTACTAGGCTTTTCTCTGGAGTACAAAGGCTTACAGCTAATTCAGAGTCAGCTTTCCATTTGTGCTGCCACAGGTCGAGCTCTGAATTGGATCTTTAGACTGAACTCTCTTTGACATTTTCACATTACAAACTGGCAATCTTGCTATCATAAGGCAATGTTAGTAGAATGCCAGCACAAGCATGAGTAAGTGGTTATGGTGTAAACGAAGTACACTAACCACAGAAAGAAGTATTAAATGCTGGCTGTGTTACATGTTTGTGCCTTGTGTGTATCACATGTCGGTGTGTGTGGTGTGTGTGTAAGGGATGGGGGGGGCCAGGGCCCCTGGGCCCCCCCCTGGATCCGCCCCTGAGACATCAACCTCTCACAGGGATTTGTCCAGCTATTGTTAGGAGCAGTTTGAACAGCAACTAGGTAATCCAGATTAAGCCATTGAAATGCACAAATGTAGCTAATCATAACTGAATAATATTTGAGACGGTGATCTGGTCCTCCATCATGATAAAAAAAAAACATCATTGGTGGCACTACATCATCAGAAAATTTTATTTGCTAGTTTTACAAATTCAGCCATGTGGCGATATGGACTTGATGGGCAAAAAACTGAATCTTTCAAAATTACTATATGGTTGGCCTCGATAAAAAGATTGAGTAGGATCCTCTGGAATATCACATATAAAGTAAACTGAGGGTGTTAAGTTAAATTTAGTGAAATATTGATCACAAGCTCCCAAAATGGCACTAGAGGTTGTTAAAGCTCGTGTATTACGGACAACAGTACTAGTGGGATCATTTCACTCTCCTATAAAAGCAAAACAAAAAAGTAAATAAATACATACTTGCATGCATACACACACACACTCACACACACACACATAAAATTACATTACAAAATATGGACATACCTACTGGTATTTTGCTTTTATCATCCAGAAAAAAAGTGATGCATAATTTGCATTTCCTTTTTTAAGTAGCGCAGAAGGACAGCACAATATCGAGAATCTACATGTGATTTTCTAAGTTGGCGAATTTGTATTTTATACTTGACATCAAAGCGGCAATTGTAATATTTAGCAATTTTAGAAAATCTGTTCCAAGGCCAAAATTGAAAACGAACCCATTGTTCAGAAGGCACTGGTGTACCACAGGGAAGCTTTTCAGCTACTTTTTTAATCAGATCAGATATTGATATTGCTATTGGTAAGTGTGCAACATCAGGGCCATGCCTGCGGTCATCTACCGCCTTGCCATACTCTTCTAACAAAATATCTACTCCTTTCCAAAATGCTTCAAAATGTGAAGGTCTACCAGGATTTAATTCTCTTTAATCAACAACCAAGTCAACATCTGGGTCATCAGGCATCACCTCAAGACGTTTGTCAATATCTGCATTCTGCACCTCAGAAGTACTGTCATCTGTAAGGAAGCGATACATACTTCACAGCACAGCTGGTGTGATTTTCTTGACTTGTTCATATCGATCTAAAATTCTTTGCGCATGGCTAGAGACATGCATACTGGCAGTTCACTCTTACTTTTGGCAATAGCCTTACAATGCCTCTGTGAACACCTATCACTCTCTTCGTTTGGTATTTTTCAAACATAGCAGATATTTCCAAGCTGACTACCAGCATGATATATGATATATAGTATTGACCATCAATATACCATAAGACATTCGTTAATGTCTGTACCAACTAATGCCCAACACCTTCTATCATCGTGCATAAATCCCACTTTTTTTCCAATAGCACAGAACAAACATCATTAAATAGAAGCTGCTTGTTGTTATGAATTGGGTTATGCAATGGGGGGGGAGACAGTTAGCAGGCTTTGGTCTCATCAAAACAGCTAAAGCATTTCTTGGCTCAGATTGCTGCTTCTCTTCTTTTGTTATTATAAACTTAACAAAGCGATCACCATAATTATAAAATGTAAACAAAGGCTGATTTAAAGTGCCTTCATGTGTAAGAGAGTGTTCATCTTTTCCAGTTTTCACACACACACACTATTTTCTAGGTACCTTTCACAAGATACTTGTACCAACAAGTCTGCTAAAGTAATTTGTTCATGAGCTTCAATCCATCTAGGTCCAAAAAAATGACAATTCCGCATAATACCGCTATTATCAGCGAAATCATCCTCCTTCAAAGTGACTCATGCAAGTTCTTACATTTCTAAATAAAGCACATTATTAAAATAAATAATAAATAACTGGGTAAAATTGAGTCGGTCGGGCAACCCGGAACTAGCTTTTTCCTACGGACGGCCTAAGGGTAAAGAAAGCATAAAGTACAAGTTCACTGGAAATTTTAGAGGAAAACATTAATATGACCCAATCAAACAAAGAGATTAATCATTCAGAATAATCACTTTCATAGAAAATAAAAGCTTCACTAACAGCCATACATTTATATTAATAATAAATTAATATCACATGTACTGGGGATAAGTAGATATAAGCTATGTTTTAAAAGAGAATAAGTGTCAGCTAAAAAGAGAATCTTATTACTTATCTTAGAAATAAATACAGCTAGAGTTTTCTTGCTGTGGGATACTGTCAGAGTTAAGCATTACAACAACTGATACAATGATAGAGAATAGAATAATACCTTCATGACCCCACCCCTCTCAGTTACCTTGGTGATAGACACAGTGTTCTCTGAAGAGCCTCCCAGAGAGAGAATGATGTTGATCCAGCAAATCTGACACAGGGTCAGCATACTATAAAATATCAGGGATATGTTAATTCAAGAAAGTAGGACAGGAGGTCAAGAAAAATGGAAAAAAAAAGGTCACTTCTCAAGTGCAGAAAACTGGATTCTTAATACTGTGACTGTTTAAAGGAAGGCAGACACAGAATGAGAGAGATGATAATAAAGTTCAAACTGGTTCTACTAAATAACTAAATTGGTAATAATCACTAAAGCAATCCCGCTGTTGATCAATTCCATGCATATAATTATGTGTTTATATTCTCTTAAGTAGAGGAATTTGTAATAGTTGAGTAATAGCAAAACAAAAGCTTTGAAAAGTGAAATTATGTGATCATAATTACTAAGTTAGTGAGTTCCAGCACAGATGGTAGAAAAAATTTTAGGACTGAAAAAATTTCTTTATGGAATATGATAGAATGAACACAGTACAACTTTCACTCTCAATTATAAACTGAACTCAAGTCAATCCACCTTGTCCATACTAACCTTGCTTAGACTTGCTGTGAATAGAATGCATTCAAACATTCCTCCCATCCTCTTCAAGAACTCATCATAGTACGGACTCTTCAGACGCACGACGCGGTCTATCTCCACCAGGACTACGATATAATATTGAATAGCAATACAATGTCCACAATTATAGTGTACCGAGTATTATTAACATTACATTCTGTAGTTCATTTAAACTGAATCTAAAGGAAATCAAATTTTAATGCAATTCATAGTGTCAGGTTTTGTATAATACTTCAACCTTATTGCAAAATGAAATAATAATAAAAAATAAATAAAATCAAAAAAACAAAAAAAATAATTAACAATTCAAACATTTCTCCCATCCTCTTCAAGAAATGTTATCGCTACTTCTAGATGTATTGAATTGAATGATATCAAGGTAATGATATTCCTAGTCAATACTGTACACGGGGGAAATATTTTGTGGTCCAGCACTCACATGTGCCCATAATGGAATTCACATGACATTTTCATAACCTTTTCTATTTGTTGTCAGTTTGCAGTGTATAGGGTTGAAAATGTACCAATGGATTTTCAAGAAGTAAGATGCAATATTTGTTGATCAATACTGGGGTGACTACATGTGTATGTTACTAAAAATATCATATGCACAAACTACTTCAAAGTAAAATTTTATAAAAACTTAATTTCATAAGATAGACAATGGTTGCACTTGCAAATACACACTGTTGTGTTTTAGCCATTACTGTATAATAGTATATGCTGTTGAAAGTCAAACATGACTAAACCCAGAAAAAACATGTTATACAAGTAAATTTGGCATCAAAAAAAGCAGAATTGTTTCCTAAATAGCATTAATCAATGCATGAATCCAGGAAAAAAGTTATATTCATTTAAGTACAGAATAAATTAGCAGCAGTAATTGCATGCTCAATGCATGCTGTAATATTATTTAGCAGCTATGATTCAGTGGTGTGGAGATGCACCCAGCCATAAGGAAAGGATTGAGATCAAGTGATGTCAGAAGGGCTTGGATTAAACTGTTGAACATGCTCAGCTTATTTATGGCTTGTATGTCCCTTTATTATTAGTTTGTGTGCAATGCAAACAATTGGTGTTCTTGCAGAAAAAGAAATGATGTCAAATAGTTAACTGCCAGTGTGGACTGTCATGGTCACCTAGTAGTTAGCTGTTTGGACAGATGAAGATGCTTACACCCATTTTTATACAAATAGCTGGCTAATTGGTAAATGAAGAGTTTCATCATTCGCATCATTAGCTATTTATTTCGTGATTCTTTAAAGTCTGCCTGAAAATGGAAAAATTGCTTTGCTTTACATTACCAAATTCTCACAGCATGTTAACACCCATGTGTTCAAATTGTCAATCACAAATTATTTGAAACATTTCATTTCCTATAGAGTCAAATGCCTATAATCAGAAAAGTCATTGCTGAGGAACTTCTCTGTGGAGAATTAGTGTAAGTATGAGTTACAGTGATTTCAATGTTAGTGTAAGTGTTAAATTCTTGCCCCTGCATGCCTTGCTAAATTTCTTTCACACATGTAAGTACAAAAAAGTGATGTGCTTTAATGTTAGTGACATGAAGGCCAGGAAATCAAAAATTTCTAAGGGCAATCATTCGAACTTGATACAGTCTAAATCTTCCAATCAAATTCCATTCACCATTAGGTAATTGTTTATTTTTTCTTGAATTATTATTGCCATATTATTCGATGCCATTATTACATTACCATTGCATTTCTTTAAGCAGAACTTCCATCGACATCCAATAAGGTTTCAGCTCCAAAATCTTCACAAAAATCTGGTACTAAAAGTCTAGTCTTTGATCTTATCATGTAGAAATTGCACTTTCATCTTGCTATCACATAAATATTTAAGCATGTGTATTAGAAGGTTAACATTTTTTCTATATTAGACTCTCATATATCACTGTTATCGTGTTTGCCTCAATCAAGCATCACTTCCATAAATTACAGAAGTAGATCTTGTTTGCAAGAAAAACAAGTTATCATTGTCACTCAAAGCAAAAGCTTCACTGGTCTCAGGTCACTATGAAACAGGTAATTTTCATGAATAGCAAATCGAAATAGTTTGTAGTAGCTATTAGTTATTTTGAATTACAATTAGAGAGATCATCATGTGAAGGGACATCTGCATCATCATGTCTGAAGACATCTACTTTACAAACTTCTGGTATTCTACTTTTTAATTGCTGTGATAACAATCCTTTAAAGATAATTTAAAGACTTTTATATGTACCATTTTTTGTATCACTTTCCAGAGTTACCTAAATCACAAGTGCTGTCATCATTGCCTCTCCCTCAAGCACAGTCATCAATCTCTACACTACGAAAATGTAATGCTGAAGAAAACATCTCTTTGCTTCATACTCTATCTACAAAACATGAGCCTTCTTCAATCGGTATACAATCTACTTCATCTGGTGATATGAAAAGTGAGTGCGCTGTCCCTGAAAATGGATGTAATATTTTTGCTGGCACTGATAAGCTAAGTGAATCTACAAATAAGGTCTGGCTTTGTAAATTCTGCAATCAGCAGTATTCCCACAAAAGTAGTTTATCTCGACATGTCAGTAAGGCTCATAAGGAAAATAAAGGGAACATTGGATGCAGCATCTGTTTTAAAAGGTAATATTTTAAGAACAATACAGCTAATTGTATACTTGACACTAATGGATTACCTTATTTTTAGATTTGTAAATGTATCGGAATTAGTGGAACACCTCAAACAAGGTCACAGCTATGTCATTGACAAGATAGAACTGACTTTTGATAGTTTTGATGAATTTTCCATCTGGAAAGAAGAGGAAGAAAGGACCTCACATTCATGGTTTGTGATGCATACTGCCCCAAAACCTATACTAAATTATCAGCATTATTATTTTTATTGTAATCGAAGCTATAACCCACGTGGTAGTGGGAAAAGGGGTCTAAAAAGTCAAGGAATGAGTAAATTTAATGCGAGCTATGTTCAGCATACATGAAGGCAATAAAATGTTTAAAGACATGCTCAGTATCAATCACGTACATTCCATACCATTATAATCATGATAAAATACTGGGACATAAACTGAAGGAAGGAGTTAGTGTAAAGCACATCATTGATGGTTATAGAGACTCCGAAATTAGTCAAGAGATTATTGGTGATCATCTGATTACAGAAAAAGACATCAATAATATTTGTAAAATGTTCAATGTTGATGGTATTCAAAAACACTCTAATGACTTTGTAAGTGTGGCAAGTATTGTTGCAGAAATGCAGACATTGGATTATAACCCTATTCTACTGTATAAACAGCAAGGTGAAGAACCCAGTCAAGAATGCAAGATGCTCAACAATCAAGATTTTTTATTAGTTATTCAGACAGAATTTCAGAAAGACACGCTAATCAAAAATCGTAGTTCAGGGGTGTGTATAGATGCAACATATAATGTGAATAACTATGACTTTCATTTATACAATTTTGGTGTTGGATGACTATCAAGAAGGGATTCCAGTAGCATTTGTAATTTCTATTCGTGAAGACAAAATAGTCTTAGAGTATTCCCTGGAATCCATAAAGCTTAAGTGTAGCTAACAGCTTTCAATCTTATTTGTGGTTTATGTCTGACATGGCTCCACATGTTATGGTGTGGATGGCATGTTGATTGTGCATGGAGAAAATCACTAAAGAAATATTGTAATTGTTTGGAAGACCAAAACGAATTATACCATCAACTGCACACTCTTATGGTTGAAACGAGCCCAACAAGCTTCAAACTCTTGCTTACCAAATTTTTGACTGTCCATAAAGAAACAAATTTTATTGAATATTTCAAGACTTATTATGATAATTGCGACCGATGGGCCTTATGCTTTAGAAGTGGTAGCCCAATGAATACAAACATGCATGCAGAATCATTCCATCGTGTGCTAAAAATTGTATATCTAAAACAAAAAGTAAACAGACGTTTAGACAAACTTCTTTATATTATTTTAAAAATAGCTAGGGACAAAGCCTTTCAGCAGTTGTGCAAGAACGAAAAAGGAAAGAATACCAATCGAATTTGGGACACATAATCGAGCCAAATCTTTGTAACCTTCAGCTATAATTGAGCGTGAAAATGCACATAAAGTTTCTTCTGAACGTAATCCTGATATTTATTACAATGTAAAAAGAATTATGAAATTTTGTTACTGCAATTTGAAGTGTAGCTATTGTAATGCATGTTCACATCTGTATTCATGTACGTGCATCGATTCTTGTACAAACAATACAGTTTGTAAACATATACATTTGATTCAAATGAAAACTTCGGACATGAAAGAATACAACCAATCTTCTATAACCACTCCAACAACTCAAGCAACTCCAGTGAATTCATCAGATCTTGAATATTTCCAAAAAGTTACATTCTTTAGCTTTCCTACAGGAAAAAAATCTGACACTGACAAAACTGCACTAATGGACAATATCAAATCAAGACTATCAAACATTGCATTAATATGTGATCAAGTAGATAGTGCTGATCTTTTGGAAAATGTATATACAGCATTGGGAGGAGTCTTAAATAGCATAAAGTTGCCAGCCACAAAAAAGAGAATAGCATCTAATAAAAACATGGAAACACAAAGAAAATACTTCACAACAAAGAAAAAAAGAAAACTGGAAACTACATCACTTAAAAAACCATCAGTTGATGAAGTTGGTGTGTGTAAGCAACAGTTAAATAAAACTGACACTGTAATTTGTGGAATATGTTTCTGCGAAGATGACCAACAAGTTCAGAGTGTGAACAAGTCGATTGGATGTCATGTGCACTATGTTCATTGTGAGTGCACAAGAACTTTGTTTGTGCTAAAGACATAAATGAAGAGAATTATGTATGTTTCTATTGTAGCTAGACCAGCTATTTATATACACTTCATTTGAAACTATGATATTGTCAGTTCAACTTTTAATGGAATTTAAAAAAAATTATGATTGATTTTATTATTTTTATTATTTTAACAGAATTGACTAGTTGGCTTCATACCTAGAGTTACTTAGTGTTTTCTTGTCATTGTTTTTTTTCTTCAGTCACCCACACTGTAAACCAAAAGATGTGTAGTTCACACCAAATTAAGCGTGAATCACTTGTAACAATAGTCACACCAAAATATCGTGTGATGCGCACACCTCATCGTTTGGGTGTGAAGTACACACCAAATTTAGCGTGAATTCTCACCACAATCACTATGAACTCATACTTACATTAATGCTGAATTATTTTAAGTTACTTTGATTCTAGTAATACATATCCAAATTTTTTTTCCAAAAATAGATTGGTGTAATCCCAGAATCAGACGACTAAATTCTTACTCAACTCTCTTATCTAGCACACAAGTGTACAAAACATTTATAAGGTAGATTATAATGATAATAGCATTTGTTTTTGCCTGCACATGAATAATAATTAATGTTCGGTAAAGGGTCCATGCTATTCTATTGAGTGAATTTCACACTATAAGTGTGCATTCACACTAGGATGAAAGTGTGAAGGACACACTATACATAGGTGGTGGGTATTCACACCACCAGTTTGGTGTGAATTTGGTGTGTTTTCACGCTATAATTTTTACAGTGTAGGAGTATCAACATGCAGTGATTTAACCTCTTCTTGTACACTACAGCAATGTGGTTATTATTAATAACTTAACTGGATGACTACATTCAGCTGATGCATCTCTTCCCTTCAAATTTGTAGGTTGGTTGGTGATATGTAGCTAATTCACACTTTCTTGTCAATTCTAATACAGTATAATAGTAAAGTTACTCAAGAAGAGCAACCATTAAGCATGATCCTCTGACATTGCTGACTCTGAGCCTGAGCTGACAGTGCTCACAATATTTCCCCATTTTGGGAGTACAAATAACAGAGTGGTCAAGAAAACCCCAGCTGCTTCTGTCTTTCTGTTCTAAATGAAATAGAGAATAAATTATTTTCTTTTATATGTTAGATTATAGCACTACTTACCTATACGAAACACTAAGAATAATACTTCCAGCACTTAACTTCTAATTAATGTATAATTTAAGTGAACCTTAGTCAATATTATATAGCAGCCAAAAATGATATGATATTTGGAGCAAATTATTTTGTCATTGTTGTTGTTTATTTTTTTAGTATTGAGCTTGCTTATGAATTACTAAAAAAATTGATTTGATAATTTTAGCCAGTAAGCCACAAATTACACTAGCACGGTCCCAAAGTAACAATTAACTGACCCGCAATTTCGTTTAAAGTTAAGCTATGTGGTTACTGCTACAGCGCAGACAAAAAGAGGGGAATCACTTAGTTACCGTTCCATGACGGAAGTGATGGAACCACACCCACCAAGTGTATTTCAACGCGCGCGCAGATTCTTAAGGGAAAGGGTTGTACTGCTTCAATTGGCTATGGCAGACTGGATGAATAGGCTGCAAAAGAAAGGTCTGTACTATTAGGGCATTATTGATTTTATTGAGGAAATTTTGGAAGACTTTAAGAGGCAGACTGTAACAAGTTGGGGTATAGAACATCTTCCAATCTTAAAGGACATGTAGACCAAATTGTTAGTCTTCCAGCTAGTTTTATGAGCATTAAATTGAGACTTTTAACATCAAATCAAACATTTTGAAACAGGAACTAATTGAAAGAAATATAGAATATTCAGTTAATTTAAAGTCTAGTAATATAATCTCTGTACTATAAATGAAAATGTGGGCAGACAACTGTTGAAACATTGAGAGTTCAAGTAGCGGGTTCACAAAAAGTTCTAAAGATTTTAATACTGGTAATACTGTTCTGATTTTTTAATTGCAGGAAGTACTTTGTCATTGGAGCGTGTAAACAAAAAATTGGGGTGATATATAAAATATTTGATTACCCAAGCTCATTAGGAATGAGTCTAGACATGGATTTCAGGATATGCTACGACACCCAGTTTCAGTTACTATGTAATAGTTAAACCATGGTACTGAAGAATTAGCGCTGATAACAGTCCCGATCCCGATGGCTGTTATTGAGCAATAATTCCGAGAGTTGCCATGGTTGAACTATTTTATACCATAGTTACCGTATTCTTAGTTGAAGGACCAAATAATGACTAAAGAGAGTTCCTTTTAGTAAAAGTCACTCCAGTGTTCCATTTCGTAGTAATAACTCAATTCATCCATACCTGGCATTAGTGCATCAACAACAGACAGTTTGTTCACTCCTGGAAGTTAGTCCACACCTAGCCGTACACTCTGTGAAACTCAGCTACAGAATATAGGTTTTCATCAATCACTGAGAATGGTCTAATGGACTACTCGAAAAGAGTTCAAGTAGCAAACACATTTACAGATACTTCTTGTGCAACAAGAAATTTCAAGAAATACGAAAATACTACAATATAAGCAATTCCAAGTTTGAAGTTCCAGATGACCTTTGTCAATGTGTACGGACTCTATAGTTATTAGCTAGCAATGTTCTTATCATAATGCTTTGGAAACGAGGAAAGAAAATATAGGTGAATATCATTTAGCACTTTCATTTATGTTAGCTCGCTCGCTAACTATATGCTTTTTATGTATAGTTTGTATTAATGTGAAATAAACAAATTCATTGATTCTACCAATTTGATTTTTTATACCAAACAATTCATTTTTAATGCCAACATGTTTCAGCAGACTCTTCTGCCATCATCAGGGCTGATTTATAAAAATCAAAAAACAAAATGCTATAATTAGCCTAAGGGTGATGCTTGATAAAATGCAATATATTGCCTAAGGTTGATTCTTGTTTATTTATGTGAGTGGCCTCTAGCTGCTCTCAATACTAAAGGGGAAAGCTCCATTCCCGAGTCCCTATTCATGGTTAAGTTGTTGGGTGACATATTATTATGTAGATGGCTTCTTTTACTTTTCTCTCAACCATGCCTTGTGAAAAATCCAAAAGTTTTACTTGATTCCAATGAATCACATGACTCCCTTCTTGCCATACATGTTCTGCCAGTGGTGACTTGGTGAAATATCCATGTTCACAGGCTGATTTATGTTCTTAAATTCTAATGCCTAGCGCTCTTCCCGATTCACCTATATAGAAATCTCCACATTCACAACAAAATTACAATGTTAGTACGCGAAGGTGCTACGAATCCTCAGGAAATTAGACGAGTGTTAAGGGAGTATGTTCGATCTGCACTAAAAGACAAGTGTCCGAACACAACGAATAGATCTTATTTTCCTACTTTAGAAAACATTCGTAATCATGTGTATATGGCCAAGTTAGGGCTTCATTATTCAAAATTTGATCAGGATAATCTTAATGCCATGATAAAAAAGTGGAAAGATGATGACAGTACTGCTTTCCATTTTTTTTTTTCCGCCCATATACAGATGAATCTGAAAGCCAAGACAAAACTATTCTTTTGTGGGTTCACCAAGAGCAATGGCAGAAAGAGCTGATGTGCAAGTATGGAAATTGCATTTCTCTTATTGATGCAACGTATAAAACAACATTGTTTTCCATCTGTGTTCGTACAAATGTGGGCCATTGCACTGTCGCTGAGTTCATCACTGCTAATTCAATTGGGGAAGCACTAGACATCCTTAACCAATCGAACCCAACATGGAGCCCTCCTGTTGTCTTGTGTGACTATTCAGAGGCAGAAATTTTGGCCATAAAAGGTGCTTTTACATCTACTTTAGTGTATCTCTGTGACTTTACAGAGAGCAGGCTTGGACTAGATGGGTATCCAATAGTCAGCATGGACTCACCAAATCTGATGCAGAGATTCTCCTCACACTTCTTCATCAATGTGCTTTGGCAACTTGCCATTATATAATAATAATAATAATAATAATTAAAAAAAAAAAATCTGCTTATGAAAAGCAAGAACAAGCTAGGGTTGTCAAGGCCCAAGTGATTGGGAATTTAAAATGCTTAGGTAGAGACATAAGAATTTTCAGTAGGCTCCCATTTAATTCTGGTTTGTTTTACTTGATCTCTGTAAGCCAGGATCTTTAGGAAAGCCATACAAGTGTTTCTCCATCCTTTTGGTAGAATTGTAGCCAGCAGCAACACTTCTCTTGATCATAATTAACAGTGGCCTTACCTAGTACCTGGACAGCTGTTTCCCCCATCTATATCATACCCTATGCCCCTCCCAAACAGGAAGTATTTCAAATGTATGATTTTGGCAGTCCATACTCCCACAAATTTTTTATAGAAAGTACAATTTTTTCTGGGGTATTTGAGACCTTGACCTACAAAACAAGTGAGAAAAAGAATTTCCGCGGTGCTTACCCTTTAATACATGATATACACATTCCACTGTTTCTTTTGCCATAGCATGCTATAATTGCAACATTTTCCAGTGGATATTATTTTAATACATGTTCCATAATTTAGCTGTGTGTTTAGTTGTCTTTTTATTCATGAAATAGTTTCATTATCTTATATGAAATATTAGTAGTTCTCATTACAAGGACAATGCAGCAGGTGAAGTTTTCACGTTTCTCTTAGATGTGGGCACATGCGTTTCGTGACAGCCAGTACTATGCAGCGGTGGATACCAAAACAAGACTTTAAAATATTCATATCTTCCTCGCAGAAAATCATTGACACTTTCTGGAATTGCTAGTCTACTGATTGATTGTTTTTTGCCAGACATGTGGCAGAAATATGTATTTCACAACTACAAGTTGTCTGAAGACTACCGTACCTACAGTGATGATATCCCTTATTATTTGAAGGGTCGCCCAAGATCCATCATCTTCCACTGCTTGGAAAGGAAAAGCAAATGCCATAAATTTACTGTAGAGGAAATCAAAGATCGAGAGCAAGGTATATTTGACATAATGAAAGGTGATGGGAGAAAGCACACTATAAATTTTAATGTGCCAGAGTGCAGTTGTAAAGATTGGGCAAATTATGATATTCCTTGCAAGCACTTCTTTGCTATTTTTGAACAATATCCTGACTGGGGGTGGTCTAAATGTCCAGAACACTTTCAAGGTTCCTTCTACTTATCAGCAGACACTAAATCAGTAAACAGATTCTGGGGGAATAATGCAGCAAATGATTGCAATGTAATCGAGACAGATACAAATTCTGAGCAACAACTTCATTAACCTACTATGAAAATACTTCAAATTCCGTCTAAAAAGGTAGAATAACAGATTAATTGGAAATGTTATTGATACTTGCATCGCCAATTAGCTACATGAAGGCAATTAGCTGTGTGTAACGCTAAATTGTTATTGGATAGCAATGTGAAAAATAAAATAATTATGAAATTATTGTTCCATTGTAACAAAAAATAATAAATTGACCTGATTCTTGCTAAACACACAGAACAATACATACCAACCACAATGTTTATGTAATGGTTCAAGCTGAGGAGGGTGGGGGTGGGGGGAATTGAAGGCAAAAGGCCAGCATTTCTTATCACTCAATATCCATCATCAATTTATACACAAAAAATCCAGCCCATGGGATTGCATTGCATTGTGAGGACTTTACCACTTAAAAATGAAGGTGATGGGAGAAGAATAATTCTTGCCTTATTTTTCAGTAATGTGGATGCATAATGATTGCCAAGCACGATTCATTAAGAAATGCTATGGGACAGTATCATGTAAAGATTTGAACAGGCTCTATCTGTGATCACTAATTGTTCAGAAACACTAAAACTGTCTCAATATACGAGACAATGGTAGTTTAATAAAAGTGCTTCTCATTTCGTATGTTGGTGTATATTGTGGGTGGGTTGGGCTAATGGTTATGGTTGATAGAAAAATAAGTTTAAATGAAATCGATTTCATGCTACGCCCTCTTTCTCCCCCCCCCGCCCCCCTTCCATCCCCCTATCAGTCATCGCTGTATATCTGCCTGAACTGGGATTAAACATATATTATCGATTTCAATCTAGAAACCTACTTTGGTGAAGGATTTGGTCTCTACCAGGATCATGTTGAAAAACAGAGAAACTATGACATTCAGTTTTACAGAAACAGAAGAAGATGCAAGGGAGTTGCTATCAGATTTAGAAAACATCTATAAAAAGTATCTTGCTGTCCTCCCAAAGCATCAAGGCCTGATTCTCCATCCTAAACCACCAACAACGACTCAGTATATGCGTACAAAGTACAAAGAGCCAGGCTGACATTGAGATGCTCCAGCTTACCGGCTTAAAGAAAGAAAATAATAATTTCCTTGTACGAATTGGAGCAAAAGCAGAGAGAAAGCAAAAGGTTGTGAGTGTGTGTACGTGTACTAAATATTAATTTAATTTGATTCTTTTTAATGTGTAAAATGACAGGAAGCTATTGCAGCCAAAACAAGTATATTACACTGCAAGGATAACTGCAGTAATGTGAATAAATCCAGACTAGGTATGTATGTATGTATGTATGTATGATATATTATGTTAGTCAACTATTTTCACATTTATTGACATTAAAAGTGTTGATTATGTATTTTTATCTTTAGGAAAGAGGAAGATTCAATGATATAAAGCAGTGGATGCCTGGCTGCGGAATGTGGTGTTTGCAAATTTTGTTTGGATAAACCAAAGCATGGTGGCAGAGGTGTGCTCAAGAAATCATGCTTAAAACGAATTTGTTCAAATCTTCAGCCAAGAGAAAACCAAGGTACTAAAAATAAAAAAATTAAAATTATTTTACCGGTAATGACAAATAGGATGCCATTATACTATACTTTAATATCATTAGTTGTATCTATGGCAAAATCCGTCTCAGTGTATATAGAAATAATTTTGTTTTGTGAACAAACATTTAGTGGGTCACATAAGCTTAACATAATTTAATTGTGGCAGGTCCTATCACAAACATAGTAGAGGAAGCATCAACTATGCCATCACTACATCAAGTAAGTAAATATTTCAAGTAACAGTGCAGTTTTTATGATAAATTTATTTGCTTTGATTAGTTGTTTGCAAGAAGTGATAGAAAAGTTGTTACAGTTAAGGGAGATGGAAACTGCTTTTTCCGAGCACTATCTTACCAACTATTCGGTACAGAGAAACTGCACTCCATTGTGAGAATGGAAATATACAGAGTGGAAAATCGCAATCAGGAAATTTTTGAACAACATGTGGATGAAGGAATGTCCATGACACAACACCTAAAAACACTTCTGTCACCTTCATCTTGGGCAACGCAGGTAGAAGTAGTTGCAGCTGCTTCATTGTTCAACATCCCCCTCTACTACTATACCAGCAACACATACAAATGGAATGTTGTAAAACCGTTGGTGGACAGGGACTCAAAACCTCTAATTATTTGTCCTCAATTAACTCCTTTGAATGACAGTGTTAACTTACTGAGGCCCACACACTTTGAACTTTTGAACTATACTGGTACCCATTATGATGCAATAGTTTAATCTCAACTGGAAGAGTTAGGGATGATTGCCCTATCCTTTCTTATCATCATGGCACTGAACCAATCACCATAGTGTAACCAGGCACTAGCTACAAATTATTGAACTTATTATATTATTTATACGAAATTTCATTTTCCCCCCTTTTTTTCACCTATATCAAATCTACTTCATACGTATGGTCTACTGACAGTATCCAGCATTTTATTTTATTCCAGCTGTGTTTTCTTGCAGGTATAATTAAATTCTGGCTCAGAGCTATTAACAGCAGGCAGACATCGGGCAAATTCTGTGCAAAAAAGTAAAGTGACTGATCCGCAATAGCCAGATTGCTTGGGTGGCCTAATGACCGACCATATGTTGCTATTTTCGTTTTATTTATTTTTATATTTTTTTCTTTTTCCCTTCACCTTTTTTTTAACACTATAAATATTTTTTATATTCCTTTTTTTTTCAATTTTTTTTTTTGCCTCAATGAGGAGATTTGCACTCTGGCCCCCGCGTTTGGAAGCAATTTTCTTATACTACAAATTATTTACATAGTGCTTGGAAACTTATGCCTCTAGTCATTATCCAGCATAGCAGTTTCAGAGTCTATTTGTAAAGATTTGCCTGGTATTTTATATAGATTCTGGTGTGCATACACAAATTTATTTAAATAAATCTCCCCATTGGGGAAAAAAATGAAAGAAAAAAGGAATATATATAATTATATATGTATATATATATATATATATATATATATATATATTAAAAGGTGAAGGGAAAAAGAAACAAACTATAAATAAAACAATAATAGCAACACATGGCCGTTCATTCTGGCTACCCAAGCAATCTAGCTATTGACCAATCACTTCACATGTTTGCACAGAAATTGACTGATGTCTGCCTGCTATTTTTAGTTCTAGTACCCCAACTTGTTACAGTCTGCCTATTAAAGTTTTCCAAAAATTCCTCAATGGAATCAGTAATGCCCTCATGGTACAGACCCTTCAGTCCAGCATGTTCTGCTAACATGGAGGGGACCCCCTTTACCTCCATGAGAAGGTGTGCGAGCGTTCAAATACACTTGGTGGGTGTGGTTCCATCACTTCCGTCATGGAACAGTGTGGACTAAGTGATTCCCCCAAAAGAGCCAGCACATTTTGACGATCTTTACCAATGCTAACTTACTCTCCCTAGCTTCATGTCTCTCAGAAGCTTCATTATTGTCAATTACTAGTAAACAATAATAGGTATGTATTACAGCTAATACTCGAAAAACAATGAGGAGCAAATTAGCTAATGAAGCTCAGATATACTATCACACTTCTTAATGTTCAAGATTTGCAAATTCAACTTACAATGTATTCTACTGGCAGCATCATTATCTCTCATGCTTTTCAAGTGATCTTTACTTTAGTAGAGTTTATTAGTACGTTTTTGCACTCGAAAGCCAATTGGCTGTGCAGTGTTCACTTTCCAGTGACAGACAAACTCCTCATTTTTGCTCAGCAGTAATAAATCAACTAACTGAATCAGAAAACATCAATTTTAATTGTATGTTTGTGTTCTTACATGTAACTTTGCACTTATAAATTACATAGATGATATTTATAGCTTTATATCATTGTTGTAAAATTATATAATTATGTAATGATTAACCTAAAACTGTGTTTGAAGAGTTTTGAGCATTAGGCTCAAGTCTTCTAGGTTTAATGGAAGATCACAGCGGAATCACATGACAAACCTGTGTTATTATGGCTGTTATTCACAGAGGTAGCTTCACTATGTATATTATCATTCTCTTTGGTTGAAATCAGTGTCCTGTCTATGGAATTCAAATTGACTCAGACGCGTGCATATCATTAGATATTGTCGACGTTCATTCCCTTGAACATTGTATCTATAATCTTTGTATGTTTATAGTTCGCGCATTTTACCTTTTATCTTAGTTACATACTTTTTCATGGTTACTTTCTTGTAACTCTTTTATTTCTTGTGTCTCTATTAGACTACATCTATCTAATTTGAGGTAGTAGGAACTTGGCTGTCTCCTGTCACAATTTAATTAAGCGGTGGGATCTCAGAAATAACTTATTACCTATTTCAGAACTTGTGTGGGCCTTACAACTGCACAACTCTAAGCAAAGACATTTCTTTGGCATGGCGTGACCGTCTACACACGTTCATAAAGTCACTCATGATGCAATAACAATGAAATTGATGACCACACCCACTTTTTTCATCAGCACTGTTTTCCTACAAGTGAGTAAGTATTTTGTAGTATTCTATGGAAAGGGTTTATTAACCTTAAATTGAAAGTACTACCACACTCTCTGATATACTTAATATGTGAACATACACACACAATTCCATGCACACTCACTAACTCAACAAAAAACAACGAATCTAGTGACACCTTCCCTTTTTATCGGAAGGGGATTGGAGGCTGGTCTGTTGATGGGGGTATTATTGGATTGAAATTCGCACCTACTCCGAGGAAAATTCCGGATCCCCTGGAATTCTTCGAGAGATACTACCAACAGTGCAGGAGACATTATAATACCCTCATCAATATATCAGCCTCCAATCCCCTTCCGAACATCATCGACGAACACCTCACGCAGATCAAATCAAGACTGGAAGACATCACGAAACTCAAAAGCCCAGAGGAAAAGAGCAGATACTGGCACAACCTCTTTAAAGACCACCAGGAAGCCCTGTCCAAGCTGCGCAAAGACAAAACAATTACCATCAAGCCGGCGGACAAAGGTACATGTATTGTCATACAGGACACGAAGACGTACCTGGAAGAAGGCCTCAGAGAGCTACAAGACGTGAACACCTACCAAGAAATCCAGGAAGACACATACCAGGAGACGGCACGACAGGCCAACCAACTAGTAGCTGATTATCACTTCTAGAAGAAACTGCTTTCAGTTTTTGAGAAGACCAAATACACGACAGACTTAACTGAGGTCAGGCCACAGAGACTTTATTGGCTCCGCAAAGTACACAAGTCTCCCAACCAGCTGAGGCCCATAGTGAGTTGTTGCTCTGGGCCCACTCAGAAGCTGTCCCAGCTGTGCAACTCTTATCTCAGGGACTATCTGCAGAACGTACCATCCCTTGTTACCTCCTCAACAGATGTGGTCAGAGTTTTGAACAGCTTCACATCTCTCGAGAAGGCAGAAAGTCACTTATCCTGGCTACACTAGATGTGCGAGCCCTCCACCCCTCAATCCCACACGGCGTAGGCATAGCCATGGCACTACAACAGGCCATCCCCACGGACCCACCCGTCAGCCCCAATCACAGCCTCATGTCCATGTTGAAGACCATGCTCAAACTGATACTCACAGGCAACACGTTCCGGTTTGCTGGGAAGACGTTCAAGCAGATCAAGGGCATTGCCATGGGAACACCTGTGGATCCAATACTCGCTAACCTGTTCATGGGAAACTAGAGTCTGCTACTTTGAACAACTGGTCAGGTACTCAGCCTCTCATCTGGCTGAGGTACATTGACGATATCCTCACACTCTTCCCGGGCACTGAAGAAGAACTCCAACAATTGCTGACACACTTCAACGCCCAGCTCAACACCATCAAGTTCACCTTGGAAAGCTCCCGACACAAGATTGACTTTTTGGACGTGACCTTGTTCAAGGGAGAAAGGTTTTACAGCACTGGATGCCTGGACATTAGACCCTATTCGAAGGCCATCGACCCCATTCGTATCTACATTTCTCGTCAGCCCACCCGAAGGGTAACGCAAAAGGAGTAGTGCGCGCTGAAGTCATAAGAACTCTCAGGAGATCCTCTTCTCCACAGATCTTTGCTCAAGGCCTCACCAACCTCACCACCTGGTTCCATAACAGGGGCTACCCATCCAAACTACTCAAGGATGTGATGGCAGAGATCTCAATTGAGGAGAGGCAGGACAGACTCCACCAAGGTAGCAAGAAAGACTTACCAGCCATGACCACGGTCATGTCTGTGAGATCCCATCCCTCCATCACCAACGGAGAGATATATGCTGCCCTCTTTGAAGATGAATTGCCTTTCATACCCCTGGTGTCGAGGAGAAGACCACCCAGCACGGGAGATCTCCTCGTCCATGCCAGGACGCCCACGGTGGAAGCAGCACACTCCTACCACCTCCGCAGCCGAACTGCCAAAGAACAATGGCACTCACCCCTTCTTTGTCGAACCTTTTTATATCACAGCAGACACCCTGGACCTTTATCTAGGGTGTGTTTTCCGAGCGCACTCCTCGGCCTCGTAGTGCGCTCGGAAAACCTGCATTCATTTTGACTTAATATATCACTTTGCTCACCCACCCTCACCCTTTCCTTCTGTCCCTTCTATGTCCTTCCCTACACTCTGTCTTTATTAATTCTTCCCCAATCTTAATCTCTTTCCTTGGCCCTTACTCTTTTTTTCTCAATTCAACCTGGTTGTACAACCTGGTAATTAACACCTTGCCATTCAGTGCCATTCAGTCACATTCACACACACAATTCACCTTGATTGTATCAAACAGCATATAAACTGTGGCTCAGTTCAGTTTTATTCATTTCTCATGCCACTTGAAGGCCCACAAGGCCGAGAATTTATGGCTTATTAAACTTATAATTCTGTCAAAGGAATAAGCACTCGGCTAGCTCTGTAGCTTTGCTACATCTAAACTAACACACAGAGGAGTTGCAAAATGAATGCAACTTTTCCAGTATATTGTTCTTTTTTTTATGTTCATTTATTATTAATTTAAATTTGTGCACCTGCTATTTATAAAGCTGCTGATGTTTCAGTTTCTTTATTTGATTTTTTATAGTAATAATTCATATAAAAGTAAAAAACTTTTAAAAATCTAGATGGAGAAATGATTTTATGTCAGTACATCATGCTAATAATGATATAGGCCACTATTAAATTGGGTGCATAGCATTAATAAGCTTTTCTAGGACACACTCAAAGCTGTTTACATTTTTTTTCATCTTTTAATCTCTATCATTTGTGTAAAGCCAGAGTATTGACTGGGAAAAGGGAGAGTATGGACTATCATAGGAGACTAAATAGAGTGCCAGATTCTATTTTGTGCTGGCCATAAAATGGTATTTTTTATTTACCGTAGTTATTAGTGGGATGTGAATATCATTAAATTTATCACATGATTAACCGAGTATGGATTGTATTAGCATCAGGCTACATGTTGTGAGTGCTGGAGCACTACAGATTGTCATGTATGTGTATGTTGTAGTAATTTAGTTGTACTAGCTAGGAATATCATTATTATAGAAGACCTATGATGTGTGAACCCAGTTATAGCTGTGTGTCTGTCGAAACTTAGATGTGCAGCTTTATTGAAGCAAGTTAAATTTCTGCACGAGCATTTTATGCACTTTTCATGTAGTGTTTAAGGGGCATACAAGGCCCTAGCTTGATGATATAGCAAAGGAAGAGTTTTTAGCTAGAATAATATCAGTGACTCGATGGAAACGCTTAACCGTTTTTTTTACCGTTTTAGTAAACAGTGTTGGCTGTTTAGTAAAAACTGTACGGAACACAACGGTAATAACTACGGTAAGAAGACTACCATTTTCCGATGTAGTACAAGACAGAATCCGGAACTTTATTCTGTCTCCTCTGTAGTTCATACGCTAGCTTTATCTAGTCCATACTCTCCCTTTTCCCAGTCCATACTCTCGCTGTACCCAGTCTAACTCTTGCTTTACCCAGTCCATACTCTTACTTTACCCAGTGCATACTATCTTGCTTTACCCAACTCTCAATTCACCCAGGCCATACTTACTTTTATCCAGTCTATACTTTACCCAGTTCATACTCTCACTTTACCCTGTCTATACTGTCACTTTCTGATGTTATTTGCCATAAATAATGATTTATATAAAAAATATTGAGCTTCTAAAATCAGATTGAATCTTTTATTTTACGTCTGAAAGCATGTTCCAGTTGCAATAATTAGATCACTATTAATTGGGCGCATAACTTGTGTATTTCTAAAACTCGTTAAAAGCTGTTAAATTTTCTTTCTTCTTTTGATCTCAATCATTAATATATAAGCCAAATCTTAATGAGAATCATATGGGACTTTTGGAACGTGAATATAATTAAGTGATCACATGATTACTCAGGTAAGTTAAACTATCACTAACCTGTGTAACAAATTCTCCACAATCGTTAGCATTTGTTTGCTTGGGAATAGTCTATACACCAAAAATAATTGATAAAACATTATATAATGCAATAAATACTATACACTAACCTTTACTGCTTCATAGGACCACCTGCAGAAGTCTGATCTACTAGTCCCATTTTCTTCATAATCGTAAAGAAAGAAAATTCCTGTATTGGTTTTTTATGATAAATAAGCTCTTTGGGCAAAATTAACCGTACATTTATGTACCGTATGAATCGTCTTCTAGATAGGAATCATAGTATTCCACACTTTTCTTGCTTACATCAACAAACTATAGATCACACACATATGAACTTCATGCCCATTGGAAATAAACTAAATTCTTACCAAAAGTGTCCAGTGGCATTGCTTATGGTGAATAAAGCTCAAAATATAGTCGTAACTTAATAAATCGTCCTAACAATATGAATATATCATAAAAGCACAAATACTAGAATGCTTCTAATCTACCTTTCTGTATCAATGTTGCACTCCATTATACCCGGTGTCTTTCAATTTTTTCATAAAAAATGTGAGCTTCCAGTCTTCATTAAATCCACAAAGAAATAAGTGCAAATTAACAAAAATGAATAAAGATTAAGAAATGGATTATTAGCCTACTATATACATACAGAATTACTTCCTGCTAACTTGTAAAAGTAAGTTTTATGTGAATGATATTTTTATAGCTTAACATTCTAGAAGTTGACAAACAAACAATTTTAATAACATCTTATATTAACCTGAATTGATTGCTTACAAAGGAGTCTCAAATAGCTGTCTATGATCTACAAAATAACAAGAAATAATTTTGATCAAAATCAAAATCAAAACCACAATAATGAACCTCATCTGATAATCATTGATTGTTTATCACACGCTGGCATTGATTCAAAGAAAGAGAATGGGAGTGGTTATCTTGACGAAGTAAAGTACGTAACTGTGAAGTAAATCAACACATAGTTTAGAATACTTACAAGTTCTCATATACCAGTAGAAATGGATCGCTAGTCAATACTTCTTCAATACTTGCCTCTGTTACCTTTAGAGATGAATACTTACTAAAATTTACTAATTTGTATGATTCCATTTACCTTTTCATCATTAGTAGCAAACCATACATTCTGTTTACGCTCATATATATAGCTTGTGTAATGAATCATCTGTGAAGAATAATTGTGATATACAACAACTCCAATGAGTCGATACACAACATTCTTTTCGACATAAGAAAGATATCCTGTGTTTCAATCCTCAATCTTGAAGGAGAAAAATGGCACAAATATTTTCAGTAGCAAAATCTTCATTACTTACGAATTGGAATATTTAGTGAGATGTACAAACTTCAGAGATGACTGGGATGAAATTCTAATCTTGGATAAAAGTCCAAAACTCCCACAACTTCAATGAATAATAAACACAACACACTGACAATGCATACTTACTCGTTAAAATTATAGTTAGAATTTTGTGGTACTATAATATTGCAAATAGTAAATGCATAATCCTATTGTAGTAATTACAATTATTGTTAAAAAATATATATTATAGTGAACCAGATTGGCTCAAAAATATAATTATCATACTATGCCAAGTATCACATTCAGTTAGCGTTTAACGAACATTACCTTGAACACTTTCCACTAGGTATATGCTCATCATCTAAGGCCTTCCTGAAAAGATCAGAAACAGCTTCTACCTGAAAGTGAACAATGCGTTTAGGTCCCACATAATGAAGTCTAAATTTGAATACAAACCATCCATTGATGATTTATTTTACTACAGCAGTAAGCAAATTCAAATTCTAAATAACTGGTTTTATTAATTGGTGTACAGTAGACCCTTAAGTATTTGAATCCCTTTTATTTATAAACTTCTGTCTGCTATGGTGAGCTTTGTCTTTTTTTGTGGGTGTATATACTCACATGATTTTGTACTCCTTTTGGTGCTGTAAGTTGTAAGTTTAAGTGAAACCCGTAAACACACACCTACTTCATGCCAAATATAACACATTTTCTGCGTGCTAAATGGCTAAAAATGTTACATTAAAGTAGTACAACCCAATCAAATGTCCCAGTAAACTTTATCATTTTAGTGATTACCAACATTGTCTTGTGAAGTAGCCTGTAATTCCATATACAATTCACAGACTTCTGTGTCAACAGTGCTTTTACAAGCGACGCATGTCACTGTAATTTTTAGAACAAAATGTTAAATATTTCAGGCCTTTAAAAACACATTGTTACATTGCCGTGATTGTTTCACCATTACTTCACGTTTCAGCTCTGTTTCCAAACTGTAGTGGAAGAATATCTCGAAATAGTGTTAAATAAAACGGCTATCTTATTGTGGTGGCAGTTTTTTCGTGAGATAATCAAACATCAAAATGAAAAACTCCTGAGCATCAAACTGCTCTCGAGGTGTGATTGAAGGATGAATTGCTGCAGAAAATGGTTACAAGTTAAAAGTACAGCCAATTGCTATGATGTAAAAATACAGGAAAGACAAGTAAGAAGGTGATCACTGTTCAGAACTCTTTTCCGAATGTCGAAGTAATAGCCTTTATTCAATTCTTTAATTGTAGCAATAACACACTTGCCTGGATCTGGACAACATAAGTATCACTTATTGATGATTGTATTAATCTACTTAGCTATAGTTAGCTTTCTAGAATTACCACTACCTGCTTCACAAACTTCACAATTAGTGTGGAGGCTACTCAAACTGGAAAAAACTCTCTTAAATATTGGTTGGTTCAGTAGAACCTGTAGAATGGCAGAGGCAAAGCATATGCTTCCACTGTTAGTTATGAATTCCAGGCGGAAAGCGCAACATCATGGGCAGCAAAAGCCAACGTGACCTCAGTTCCTTTCCGACGACCACTTACCGCAAAGAGCCGACCGCATACCCAATGGTTAACGCCGGAAACGTAGACGATCTTTACCAATGCTAACTTACTCTCCCTACTCGCTCTCGATTTAGGTAAAGCTTTTACCTACCTGGCTAGACAATAATATGGCAAGTTGTTGACTGTTCACGTTCTGTACGAAATCTACTCGGGTATAAAATCAGTTACCAGTCTAAAATCGGTTCCTATATTCAGTGAACAGGTTCCGTGTCCGACGTCTCTTCTGTAAGTGGTACCCAGGCATTGGACTCAATAAAGGTAAAATGGCTGCTAGGCTTACCAGGTCTAGATCTTTCAAGGATGACCCACAGCTTCGCTCGTTTTACCTCAACAATGTGACAGCGACTGGGAAAACTCTGGGCATAGGTTCTTATGGCTCAGTACTAGAGGTATGTGAAAACTAACTGGCATAATGCTCACTGGGTAAATACTTAGCTACAGGCTTTAGCCAATGACTAAAAAGATGTATAGTGAACAACTGTATTTTAAAACTATAAACCATAGTCAATTTATCATTTTATTTAGATGCTATAGTTCAAAAGATTAGATAATTTGTTAGCAAAACACAACGTGAAAGCACTTGGTGTAAAGTGAGAGCCATAGAATACGACTGCTTTCATTAACAGAAAACAATACTTAATTAACCTGCTGTTCAACATTATGCCTTAGCCTTAAGAAAAGTACTGTTTACAACTTATTGAATGTATTTTACTATTTTCGATGTGCTCACGATTACTTTAATTGAGCCACTATCTCCCAAATCATAAAGAACGCTAAACAACTGTAATCATTATGACATTCTGTTTGAAACAAAATATATATGAGATAGTTAAGCAAGCCAAAATGGAGTTGAAATAGAAAGCAGATTAGTACATAATCAAGATAATTATTTTGTTTAACATTTTATTTATGCATGTTAAATATACAAATGTGCGACATATGTAATGCCTGTGTTTATTTATGTATAGATCAAATTTGAGAAAACTCTCTGTGCTGCTAAACAAATGCATGAGTTATTACTGCAAGCTGGCAATGAAGGAGTTCAAGACATTATTGGAAAGTATCGACAGGAATGTCAACTCATGGCAGGTCTCCGACATCCTAACATAACACAGTTTCTTGGTCTATGTTTCCTGGAAGGTTCCCAAATCCCTCTTCTTGTGATGGAAAGACTAGAAATGAGTGTTGACGACCTGCTGGAGTGTTCTCCTAATATTCCTTTAGCAGTTAAAATATCCATTCTCACTGACACTAGCAGTGGACTAGTGTATTTGCATGGCCGAGCTCCTCCAATAGTACATAGAGACCTAACAGCTAGGAATGTCCTCCTAACTTCATCTCTGTGTGCCAAAATCACAGACTTGGGCAATTCACGCATTGTGAATTTTAGACCAGGTCAGCTAGCACAGACTCTGACTAAGACTCCTGGAACAACTGTGTACATGCCGCCAGAGGCTCTGAGTGAAAGACACAGATATGGACCATCTCTAGATGTGTTCTCATTCGGACATCTTGCTCTGTTTACTCTAACACAGGTAACAACAATATACTAACAACTTAATCATTACAGTTGTATATTGGCTAGTATTTTCTTCATAAACTTATTCTATATTGATGAGTGCAATTAGCTAATATTTACATTTATGAAAGCTATGTGTAAGTTGGTACCTCTCATTTTACATTATATAAAGACATAAAAAACTGAATTGCTATTCCATTTGATACTAGTGGTGCGCTCGAATAGCGCAAATGCATGGCGAGCGAGCAGACTCTTTTTACAGAAAAATAGGACAAATATTACATCTAACTGTAGTGCACAGTGTAACCCTTTCCATTCTCAGTTAGCATCAGAAAATCTAAAGTCTCTGATCCCAGACTAAGGAGTAACGATAACAGAATTACCTGAATAAACTTCGAAAGCAGTGGCAAAGAAGCGCAGCTTGACAAAGACTTCACAATTGTTTCAAGAAGAGAGTAGCTATAAACATTTTGGTTGAAACAAAGTTGCGTAAGGCAGTGCAGCAGGATTCTCCGCGCTAGTTAATTGAAAAATACTGGAACTGTGAACGCTTTACCTCACTTACGTAATTAGAAGCGCGGGCGAAATTTTTGACGTACGTATACATATATATATATATATATCTGAAATCTCAATTGAACACGACAGATAGTCAGCTTCGCTCGCTTCGCTCGCTCACTGAATTATTATATTTGTTTTATGTTATCATGTTTATTTGTACTATTATTGTTTTTATATAGCATTTATACAAATAGTCTTTATTGATAAGTAGAGGTGCACCGATAATCTGTCTGTCTATCGTTTATCGGTTTATCGGCCTACTTTTTCGATATCGGTATCGGTCGTTTATGTTACCCGCCTCGCCGATATAATTAACCGATAGAAAAAAATTTGTACTTGCCATTGCCACGTGAGCGCTAATAAGAATTGAGTTCTCACCTATTTGCGCGTAGATGCCAGGAAGAGAGAGCGAAGATGTCTAAGAAGAGATCTCCCATTTGGCAATACTTTTTATGTACAACTGAAGACTCGAGGGTAGTAAATTGTAAAGTGTGTGGGGATAAGGTTTCTAGAGGCGGATCGAGTACCAAGACTTTCAACACTACAAATATGGTCTACCACTTGAAGAAGCACAAGGAGGAGTTTGCTGCTTATAGTGCCAGCGCTTCAAAAGGAAAGAACCCTGCTGCTGCAACACCAAGTAATTCTCAGCCTACATTATTACAATTGGCAGAGATATCAAAAGGATTGGACATAAATTCATCAAAAGCACAAGCCATCCATGCAAAAATTGGAGAAATGATTGCTATTGATTATCAGCCATTTTCAATTGTAGAGGATCAAGGATTTATCAACTTAATGAGCCATTTGGAGCCTTGATATACAATGCCTAGCCGAAAGTATTTCACAGAGACTGTAATTCCAAAGATTTATGAGAAAGTCAAGCAGTCAGTTGTTCTGGAAATTAATAATTCTACTAATGTAAGTTTAACTACTGACATCTGGAGCACTGATCTTAACTCTAGCTCACTGCTTAGCTTAACAGCTCATTGGTTGATACCAAAGTTTGAGTTAAAGAATGCTGTGCTTCATGTCCACCAGTTTGATGGTTCTCGTACTGGTGACGCTATTCGTGTTTCAATTAATAACATGTTAGAGTCTTGGGAACTGAGAGAAAGAGTTCACCTCTTCGTAAGAGATAATGCTGCTAATATGGTTAAAGGATTGAATGATGTGGGTTTGCCTCACATAGGATGCTTTGCCCACACTCTTTAGTTAGTGGTTCATGATGCGCTATTGAACCAAAGAATGATCTCAGACATGCTTGCAATCAGTAGGCAAATAATAGGTCATTTCAGGAGGTCAAACTTGGCATACACTTGCTTGGCTGACATTCAGAAGAACCTTGGCTTGCCTCTGCATCGATTAGTCCAAGATGAACCCACCAGATGGAACTCCACTTTATATATGCTTGTTTGACTTCTTGAGCAGAAAATGGCTCTTGCAGCTTATGCTACGGAATATAATATTGCCCAGCTAAGTTCTAACCAGGTTTCATTAGCCAGTAAGTTAGTGAAGGTCTTGACACCTATAGAGGAAATAACTAAGTCTATATCCACATCTGCTGCTTCGGTTTCAGTTATTATTCCCTACGTTCGAATAATTTCGAAGTCATTAGAACCAGGTGATAATGACAGGGGAGTACAAACTATGAAAACTGAAATGAAATCATCTCTTACGAGAAGGTTTCATAATATAGAACAGAATGATAAACTAAGTATTGCCACTTTATTAGATCCTCGGTTTAAAGATAAATTTTATTCTTCACCTGCAGTCAAGACTCATGTAACATCTTCTGTTCGTGCTTTAACCAATTCATCACAATCAGACCAGTCCTTATCAGTTGAGTTATGTGAACCTCCCCCAAAGCGACCCTGTACTGAAATGTGGAAAATGTTTAACGAGATATTGGAAGAAAATCAAAATGAATCAAGTTGCTATAGAGATGAACTAGATACATATTTGGTAGAACCACTTGTGACTTTTGGACGAAGTAATGGACTTCAGTGGTGGTCAGAAAACCTAAGTAAGTTTCCTACGCTAGCACAAATAGCCCAAAAGTATTTGTGTGCACCTCCAACTTCAGTGCCATCTGAAAGGTTGTTTTCTGGAGCAGGAAATGTGTACGTCGACAGACGCAGCCGTCTAGCCCCTCGAAATGCAGAAATCCTACTTTTTATTAAAAACAACATAGACCTAATAAAATAACACTATTATTTACTACATATCTATGTAATCCTGTACCATCATCTTTCAATTATATTAAAATTTAAATGCTAAAAATATCAGTAAATATATCTATCGGTTATCGGTATCGGCCTTGATTCTAGATAAAATATCGGTTATCGGTATATCGGCAAAATCTTCTATCGGTGCACCTCTATTGATAAGTTTACATTATTTTCGAATGCTTAATGTCAGGTGTTTCCAGGTGAACTGCTGTCCAGTACATATCCCAATCCTGCTAATCCCGACCGGCTCATTGCTCGTTCAGAAATGGATCGTCGTCAGACTTACATGGCCACATTGGAAACCACATGTGGTGCATCTCATCCGGTACTACTAGATCTTGTGAGACAGTGTCTTCACAACACTCCAGA
>WLWD01000290.1_pt1 | contig 90223 bp, 65 predicted proteins | sample 6712731 | NCBI WGS metagenome assembly WLWD01 (sample SAMN12718690, study PRJNA576275) | sponge metagenome | isolation source: marine sponge | host: Mycale hentscheli | place: New Zealand: South Island, Marlborough, Capsize Point | collected 2014-11-01
CCTGTACCCACTCCTATAGTCTCCCTGCATCCATTGCTATAGTCTACCTGTACCCACTCCTATAGACTCCCTGTACCCACTCCTATAGACTCCCTGTTCCCACTCCTATAGTCTCCCTGCATCCATTGCTATAGTCTCCCTGTACCCACTCCTATAGACTCTCTGTACCCACTCCAATAGTCTCTCTGTACCCACTCCTATAGTCTACCTTAACCCACTCCTATAGACTCCCTGTACCGACTCCTATAGTCTACCTGTACCAACTCCTATAGACTCCCTGTACCCACTCCTATAGACTCCCTGTACTCACTCCTATAGTCTACCTGTACCCACTCCTATAGACTCCCTGTACCCACTCCTATAGTATCCCTGTACCCACTCCTATAGACTCCCTGTACCGACTCCTATAGTCTACCTGTACCAACTCCTATAGACTCCCTGTACCCACTCCTATAGTCTACCTGTACCCACTCCTATAGACTCCCTGTACCCACTCCTATAGTCTCCCTGTACCCACTCCTATAGTCTCCCTGTACCGACTCCTATAGTCTACCTGTACCAACTCCTATAGACTCCCTGTACCCACTCCTATAGTCTCCCTGTACCCACTGCTATAGTCTACCTGTACCAACTCCTATAGACTCCCTGTACCCACTCCTATAGACTCCCTGTACTCACTCCTATAGTCTACCTGTACCCACTCCTATAGACTCCCTGTACCCACTCCTATAGTATCCCTGTACCCACTCCTATAGACTCCCTGTACCGACTCATATAGTCTACCTGTACCAACTCCTATAGACTCCCTGTACCCACTCCTATAGTCTACGTGTACCCACTTCTATAGACTCCCTGTACCCACTCCTATAGTCTCCCTGTACCCACTCCTATAGTTTACCTGTACCTACTCCTATAGACTCCCTGTACCCACTCCTATAGTCACTCTGTACCCACTCCTATAGTCTCCCTGTGCCCATTGCTACAGTCTCCCTATACCAATTGCTATAGTCTCCCTGTACCCACTCCTATAGTTTACCTGTACCTACTCCTATAGACTCCCTGTACCCACTCCTATAGACTCCCTGTACCCACTCCTATAGACTCCCTGTACCCACTCCTATAGTCTCCCTGTACCCATTCCTATAGTCTACCTGTACCAACTCCTATAGACTCCCTGTACCCACTCCTATAGTCTCCCTGTACCCACTCCTATAGACTCCCTGTACCGACTCCTATAGTCTACCTGTACCAACTCCTATAGACTCCCTGTACCCACTCCTATAGTCTCCCTGTATTCACTGCTATAGTCTACCTGTACCAACTCCTATAGACTCCCTGTATTCACTCCTATAGATTCCCTGTATCCACTCCTATAGACTCCCTGTACCCACTCCTATAGTTTACCTGTACCTACTCTTATAGACTCCCTGTACCCACTCCTATAGTCTCCCTGTACCCACTCCTATAGACTCCCTGTACCCACTCCTATAGACTCCCTGTACCCACTCCTATAGTCTCCCTGTACCCACTCCTATAGACTTCCTTGCCCACTCCTATCGTCTCCCTGACCAACTCCTTCTATAGTCTCCCTGTACCAACTCCTATAGACTCCCTGTACCAACTCCTATAGACTCCCTGTACCGACTCCTATAGTCTACCTGTACCCACTCCTATAGACTCCCTGTACCCACTCCTATAGACTCCCTGTACCCACTCCTATAGACTCCCTGTACCCACTCCTATAGACTCCCTGTACCCACTCCTATAGACTCCCTGTACCCACTCCTATAGTCTACCTGTATCCACTCCTATAGTCTACCTGTACCCACTCCTATAGTAGTACCAACTCCTATAGTCTACCGTACCCACTCTTATAGTCTCCCTGTACCGACTCCTATAGTCTACCTGTACCAACTCCGATAGTCTCCCGTACCCACTCCTATAGTACCTACACTGTACTACCCACTCCATGACTCCCATCCACTCTATGTCTACCTGTACCCACTCATAGACTCCCTGTACCACTCCTATAGACTCCCTGTACCCACTCCTATAGTCTACCTGTACTGAACTCCTATAGTCTCCCTGTACCCACTCCTATAGTCTACCTGTACCCACTCCTATAGACTCCCTGTACCCACTCCTATAGACTCCCTGTACCAACTCCTATAGACTTCCTGTACCCACTCCTATCGTCTCCCTGACCAACTTCTATAGACTCCCTGTACCTACTCCTATAGACTCCCTGTACCCACTCCTATTGTCTCCCTGTACCCATTCCTGTAGTCTCCCTGTACCCACGTTCATATGGTGGATGTTATTTAAAGAGATGTGTTCGTAAATTGTCACCTAATGATGGGTAAGGGATGTTTAAGATGTGTTCACAAGTTAGGGTTACTTAAAGAGATTTGTTAGTGGCTACGTCACCACCTAAAGAGATGTTAGGTCACATAAAAATAGGTAAGGGTCATTAAATGTGTTCATATGTTAGGTCACCTAAGGATAGGTAAGGTGTGTTCACATGGTATGGGTCACTTAAAGAGATGTGTTCATTGGTAAGGATCTCTAAGTGTAGTAGCTATGTTTATTTATAAGGAAAACTGTTTAAGTCAGGTTGCTAAAAAAAAGATCGGTTCACATCATATATGTAGGTAAAGATCACTAAGATATGGCACTTACTGGTGAGGAATACTAAGTTTCTTAGAATAAGATTTGAGAGATGTATTTATATGTATAAATAGCCAATAATTGAGAATGCTTGATCACAGAGATGTATTTATTATTAAGGGGGCATGTTCATGAGTAGGAGAGGCATTTTGGGTACAGATCGACAGTGTTTCATATAGAGATAGGGCTATCCCGAGATTCCTCCCCCAGCCACAGAGTTGATAGGTACAGGGTCATTGAGCTATACAAGGAGTTTGTTATAATGGTTACGTATATACATGAGATAGCGGCATTCTTATTGATAGTTCAAGTGAAACTCGATTAAAATGATGTTTTTAATAATAGGTAAATTGAGTAGATAGCTATGTTTATAGGTAATGGTCACAATAAATATTGTTCATGGGTAAGGGTTGCTAAGAAAGTTGTGTGCATAGGTAAGAGAGAGGGGTTTAAGGTAAGGGTCAATAGTGGATTTGTTTATAGGTAAGGGTCACTGATAAAACATCAATAACAATTTCTTCAATAAAATGGCCATTGATGTCTGTAAAATTCCTTTCTTTGAGTATTAAAACTACATTGACTGATATTATATGTATATGATATAGGCACGTAGGACACAAGACAGGAGAGAGGGAAATACATTCATCTGTGCAAGATGAAGAGCATGTCAAAACAAGGTACAAGGTACTTGCTATTAAAAAAAAAAATTTGTGTGTGGGTGTGTGTTTTGTCAATGTAGCTACTGAGGTAGTTGCACTCTTGCTCTATATAATGCACCACAAATAATATTTTTGTTACAGAAATTTGAGAGGTGAAGGTATACTGCCGAAGAAAGTGGACCGACGTCACACCTACAATGATGTCGGATAAATACAAAATGTCCTTTGATCCCTTGGAATTCCATTGAAAGTGGACCTACCTAAAGAAGCAAAGAACTAATTTTCAAACTGAACAAATCTATTAATTTTTTGTGTGTAATTCAAAAATTTTTGATAATATTTTTGTTACTACAATATTTTTACAGTATTGTAGCTAAATAATACCAGCGAAATATACAGTGGTATAACAAAGTAATAACCATGTAATACACAGTGGTATTGAAGGGGGCAAGGATGGCTATCACAAGCTCCCTCTCCACAATCGGCTAGTGCAATAGTGGGAATGGTTTAGCTATAGTTTCTCGAAGGACCAGAGTGCTCCTTGTGTTATTATTACCAAACACAATAGTACTCAGTAAAAAGGTAATCTGGTTAAAAGTATTTTTAAAAGCACTAACAACGGTTACAATGCGTCGCCAGACAACACAGTTTGCCGGCGGTTATAATGTACATGCGCGATTGTGTGTATGCGATGATAAAGGTTTGTCAGTTCATACCAGGGTAGACCTGGTCATATTCCCGGGGCAGGCTGAACAATCATTTCTCTTCATCTGGAACTAGTAGTACTAGTCTATGTATAGACCTTTTGTAGATCTTGTCCCCGATTCTGAGGTCCACCACCCGTACAATGTTGTCATCTCCAGGATATACCTTAACAACTCTAGCCAAGGGCCATGTGAGATGCTTCAATACGTCATCTTTAACAAGAACTATGTCATTGACCCTAACATTTCGTTTTTTCAGATGCCATTTCGCCCTTGATTGTAGACTGGATACATATCCTTTGATCCAAGTGATCCAAATCTGTCCATGTAATTCCTTGACCAGTTTCCAGCGTTTCAGCAGATTCAGATCTTCTTTGTTCTTGTCCACTAAGTTAGGTAGAGCTGTTAGTGGTTTGCCAATCAAAAAATGGCTAGCAGTAAGAACCAACTCCTCTGAGGTAGACTCCAATGAGGTGATTGGCCTTGAATTCAAAATAGCTTCACACTCTGCTAACACAGTGGATAGTTCTTCAAATGTTAGCAAGTGTGGGGCGAGAATTTTCCTGATTTGTAACTTCATTAGTCTGATGGAAGTCTCCCACAATCCTCCGAAGTGTGGTGCCCTTGGAGGTGTATTGTGCCATTCAATCTTATGATCTGTCACTAGATGAGAGATGGCTTGCTTAGTTTTCTGTTCCTCAAACAATTGTTGTAATTCTACAATTTCTGATTTAGCTCCTATAAAATTGCTGCCATTGTCTGAATATACTTGTTGAGGAATTCCTCTTCGACTTTTAAAACGCTTGAATGTTTGAATGAAAGCTTCACTAGTAAGTTCATGACAAAGTTCAATATGCACTGCCTTCGTTGTCATGCAGACAAATAGACAAACATAAGCTTTCACTCTAACAGGTTTTCTGGTAGCTCCCTGTTTGATGTAGACAGGTCCAGCAAAATCTATTCCTGTCCGTGTGAATGGTGGTGCTGGAGTAGTTCTACAGCTTGGTAGGGGTCCCATTTGCTGGGTCAATGGTCTACAGTAGGCAGTCTGACATTTCACACATTGTCTGCTGAGTCGCTTTAACTCGTTCCTTAGTCCAGGAATAATATAAGTCTGACTGATCGTGGCCATCAACACAGATATTCCGGCGTGCTTGTGGAAAGCATGAAGGTGTTTGACTAGGAGTTTAGTGATCGGCGAATTTAAAGTCAAGAAAATTCTAGTTTGTAGTTGTTTTGGTTCCTCAACTTGTCGAACTCTTCCCCTAGCTACCAGAAGTCCTTGCTCATTCAATCCCACTTCATATCTATTGAGCAGATGTCCTTTAGACAAAACTTCCTTCTTTTGTGCTGCTCGAAGTTCTGTCTGACATCCTTGCTGTTGTGCCAGCTTCAGTAATATGATGTCTGCTTCTTCCAGTTGTTTACTGCTTAGAGTGGTCATCAAAACTCTATCTTCCTTCTTCCCTCTGGCATTCTGAATAAATCTCATGACCCAGGCAATAACTCTCTGAGTTGTATGATAGGTTGAGAACTTGCTGAGCGATTCTTGGAACTTTAAATTGGTTGCTTCAACGACCAAACGTACTCGAACTTCAGGAAGTTGCGTCATTTTTGACAATGGTTCTATCTTCCAAGCTTCTGCTTTACTTGTGAGCCATGCCGGTCCGTGCCACCATAAATCTGAATTGACCAATTTGTTTGCTGAAATTCCTCTACTGATAAGATCAGCAGGGTTGTCCTTTGATGACACATGATTGCAGTTTTGAACATCCACTTCGGTTTGGATAATTTGAACTCTATTTCCGACGTATTTCTTCAATCCTGACGAGTGTTTCTTCGTCCATGCCAATACTATTTCAGAATCAGACCAAGCGTAAACGTACTGTTCATGATCTCTCGGATGTAGGCTAGTTGTTTTGCAAGTAGAGTAAGAGCTTCCAGTTCTAATCTTGGAATAGTGTTTGCTCGAACAGGTACTACTCTTCCTTGTGAAAAAAGAAGGTTGATTTGCTACTGATCCATCATCATATGTTGTCCTTAGATACGTGACTGCTCCGTATGCTTCCTTGGAGGCATCAGCGAAACCATGTAGCTCTCTAAGAACAACTGCTTTATTGTCAGATAGGCTCCTTCGGACTGGGTGCTCTGCTATGCAATGAATATGTTCCATCCATGCACCCCAGTTTTGCTGAAGATCATCTGGAATCTCTTGGTCCCAATCCAGCTTGCGTTTCCAAGTCTCTCTCAAAATTATCTTTGCTGGAATGAGTGCAGGTGAGAACAAACCAAGTTTGTCGTACACTTTGGCTGCAATAGACGCTACTTCCCATTTAGTCACATTGCTCGTTGTTCGTGGTGGCACTGCTACGTGGAAAGTGTCTTGATTCACATCCCAATGAATGCCTAGAGCACGAGAAGATTCAAGTGGTTTGGGGAGGGTGAGGTCGCTCAATTCCAAGGATTCTTCTGGTATTAAGCTTCCTGAGTTCTGTGTCATTTGTCCTCCACTTTCGAATGTCCATTCCAATTTCTTTTAAGAGGTTACAAAGCTGTACTCTGATTGCATTTCCCTGTTCTGTAGTGTCAACACTGAAAAGAAAGTCGTCTACATAGAAGTTCTCTAAAATGCCTTTTGCAGCGAGAGGGTAAGTTTCCAATGATTGCTTTGTGTTGAATGACTTGCGTGGTAATGTAGGGTGACGACTTAACTCCAAAAGTTAAACGTTTCATTCGGCAGATTTCTACCCCGGCCGACGTACCGCGAAGAAACCTATGCAAGTCTCGTTCCTCTTCATGTAACATGATTTGACGGAACATCTTCCCAATGTTGGCACTGATTCCAATAGATTTCAGTCTGAACTTGAACAGAATGTTCTGTAGCAAAGGGTATTGATTAGGCCCAGTGATGAGTGTTTCGTTGAGTGATACTCCGTTAGACATCTTGGCCGAAGCATCAAATACGGCTCGTAGTTTGGTTGTCGTTGACGTCTGTTTCGATACACCATGAACTGGCATATAAAATGTCGGCTTCGATGTCTTGATTTCTGATGCAGGAACCTTTTCTGCATGATCCAGTTCTAAGTATTCATCTATGACCTGACGAAAACGTTCCAATTGACCTTTCTTGACAAGACTTCGTTCGTTTTGGAAATGTCTGCGTTTGGCTGTTTCAAAACTAGCACCCAATGGTGGTGCATTTAGTTTTTGTGAGGAAGCTTGACCTTGTAGCGACCGTCTTCATGACGTTCGTATGTTTCCATGAAATGATCTACTGCCTGTTGATCATCGTCGGTCATGGTTCGCTCGTTAGAAATTCTGTCAATTTGAAACAGTCGTTGTAGAACTTCTTCTAAGTCCTCCGGTTCCTGTTGTACGGTGGAACGTCGAGTAAGTGCTTTCTGGCTAGGCTCAACTTCAGTAGTAATGACCCATCCAAATATTGTTGGTCTTGCTTCTATGAGATTTTCTGGGTCTATATGAGAAGATCCAGTGGAGCACGCTATCATGTCTGCAGCACCGATAAGAATGTCAACACGTCCTCCTAGTTCTGGGTCTGCAATAGGAGCTAAAGGTTTGATAAGAGCAGAGTCCAGCACTCGTAGCTTGTTGACAGGGGGTCGGGCATATGGAATATCCTTGACGATATGTAGACCTAAGTCTCTGTAATCATCTGAATACAAAGAGTAGAGTCGTGCGTTGACACTTCCAAAGTTTGGAATTGACGAATGCATCCCTGAGATCTCGAACGAACTTCCTAACTTTGAGTACTTCATTTGCTTGGCTAACTTCAATGATATTAGCGAAGTCACAGCGCCAGAATCAAAACCAACTCGCACACGTTTCTGTTGTCTTCCATTTCGTAATTCAACGATGGCTGTAGGCAGAGTTCCTGCACGAGATTCCGCTGTCTTATTCTCTTCTAATTTATTTCCTTGTGCTAGGGCTACGGCTCGAAGAGTAATACTTTCTCGTTGTTCTTCAATTGGTATGTCTTGTCCTCCATGAAGTACGCTGTGATGACGTTTCTTGCAAACTTTACAAGTGAAGCGTGATCGACATTCATCTGTGGTATGATTGCTCATTAGACAGTTCTGACAGAGCTTGAGATCTTTGGCTCTCTTCCATCTATCTGAAGTTCCTTTTCGTAAGAAAGTCGAACATTTGTTGATATAATGATTCTCTCCACACTCAGGGCAGACTGTGCTGTTAGCTTGGACTTTCATGGTTCTGGCAGAAGGCTTATATTTTGCCTGATGTCGTTGTTTCGATGTTGTTGACGGTTTACGATCTGGATGGCTGGTAACTGTAGTATTGTGTACACTCGTAGGGGGCTCGGGCTGATCCAGTTCTCTGAGTGGACGTAGTTGTTCCTGTTCATCAAGAAACTTTAGAACATGAGTTACGGTGGGTAATCCAGTAGTCGAATTTCTTGCTTTGTAGTCATTCCAAGTTGTAGTCAAATCATCATCGAAATCGTTGATTGCTAGAGCAGCCATGAAAGTTTCGAAAGACTTTCCCTTTAGCATTTCGATATTATCCACATGCTGTTCGATGTGACGCCGGGTCTGGCGTAGACTTGTGCGATGTTTCATTGTTATTCTGGGCTTCCGTAGTTGTTCTACGTAGTGAGGATACAATACTTGAGGTGATCCGTATTGTTTAGAAAGTTCATCCAACGCATTCTTGTATCCATTGTCTTTTATCAAGAAACCGCTTACGAGTTCTTTGCAAGATTTCAATTCCATTGCTTCTAGTAGATAGTTACACTTCTCAGCTTCAGTTAGACCTCGAGCACGTTTTTCTATTGATTCTGTGAACAATTTCTTGAATGCTAAAAAGTTTAGCGGATCACCGTTGAACTTGGGGAGCTTACAGGTAAGCTTAGAGGCAGTATAAACTGGTTCAGTGTGTGTAGTAGTAACAACAATTGATTCTCCAATAGGTATCGAGGAGGCTGAAGAAGTACATTCTGTTTCTGCCTCAACAAGGATTTGGTTTAATTCATGTATTAGATCCTGTGCCTTTCTCGTCTGTTCAGTTAATTCTCCATCCTCAGTATGTCCTCGCAGCCCTTCATTAAGTTTGTCAAAATTCTCCTCCAATTGGCTGCACTTTTGTTTCCAGTAATTTGATTTGGGTGCTGGTACTGCAATGAGGTCGGAAGCTTTTGTGTGTATTTCAAAAGAGAGTTTATACAGCATCTTTCGATCGAGCAAGTCAATATATGCTTTCCTGATTAGTTCTAATTGCCTGAGGTTATCGCCCGCGATCTTTTCTTCCTTTTGAATCGCATCTGCTGGGGTGGATTCATCGGGAAATACTTCAATGTATCTTTGGCTGAGTACTTGATATACGTTTTCGATATGTTCGATTTCCTCTAGTTGATGCTTAATGTCTTCAGCATTAATTTTATCAAGGTTCGTTTTGCGATAATCATCCAAGCGTCGTTTGTGCTTCGTAATATTTCTTTGGTTAGCAGTACGTTTTCTCTTGATAGTTGTGACGTCATCTAACATTATGATTTCGTCTACTTCTGGCGAAGACATTTTGTCTATTCCTTGAAGACGACTGTTGAGACTCAGTTAATGGTTAGGTTGTAACTTGATCAGAGTTTTGCCGTACAACCTTGTTTTAACTGTTCGTTTGGTCGCTAAGACGGACCGTTAGGTTTGTTCGATGATTCGTTGATTCAATCCTAGCTAGTAGTCACCCGTTACTTTGTTTGGGTATCCGGCTCGAAGGACCAATGAAGGGGGCAAGGATGGCTATCACAAGCTCCCTCTCCACAATCGGCTAGTGCAATAGTGGGAATGGTTTAGCTATAGTTTCTCGAAGGACCAGAGTGCTCCTTGTGTTATTATTACCAAACACAATAATACTCAGTAAAAAGGTAATCTGGTTAAAAGTATTTTTAAAAGCACTAACAACGGTTACAATGCGTCGCCGGACAACACAGTTTGCCGGCGGTTATAATGTACATGCGCGATTGTGTGTATGCGATGATAAAGGTTTGTCAGTTCATACCAGGGTAGACCTGGTCAGGTATAGCAAAGTAATAACCATGTAATACACAGTGGTATAACAAAGGAATAATCATGTAATACATAGTGGTATAGCAAAGTAATAACCATGTTATACACAGTGGTATAACAAAGTAATAACCATGTAATACACAGTGGTATAACAAAGGAATACCAGCATAATACACAGTTAATACACAGTGGTATAGCAGAGTAATACCAGTGTATTGCGTGGTTATTATTCAAGTATACACACAAAATAACAATGTAATACATCAGTTATACACATGTGTACACACTAGTGTATTTCTGGAGAATACTACTGTTATACTTAATGGCGTATTACGGTACTTATAAGCCATTTTTACACATAGTGTATACCTGAAGAATACCAGGAGTATTCCAGTTGTATACTAGAAGATTATCATTGTTATACACTAGTGTATATCACACTTTTTGCATGGTGCGACCCCGTCCCAGACTTTACTGAACAGAATCCTCTGGTTTAGCGATCATTACCAGTATCATCCTAGAAATTAAAATCAATATTATTGTTACCAGATAAATTGTTTTCTAATTGTGAAACCAGCAACAGGAAAGAAGTAGTAGATAAAGATACAATAACATTATTTTAAGCCCTATATTCAAACAAAAACTACTTTTTTTCTCTATATATAGTGTACCTAGATCTGAATAAAAACCAAAACATTTGTGATATGCATATTTCTCTCCAAAGGGAAAACAGGATGAAAACAGTTTCTGATGACACACAAGATTGTTCACCAGTATAAAGTATTTAATACAGAATTCAAAGGTTAATTTAGAACAGAGGCCTGAGCACTGGTAGTTAAACTAAAGCTGGAGTCTGTGGTTTGATATCCAGCAGTAGCCATAAGTAGTAAATTAAAAGAAGCCTCTTTTATCAGGTAATTGTCCAGATTTTGATAAGACTTCCCTTCAAATTTTATTGAATTATTATATACCCCCATATGTTACAAGACATGGCATTTGTGATATGCATATTGATGTGGTCCTAGGGAGTGATATAGTGTTATTATTTTCTTACAAAATTCCATAGATTGTTTGTAAGGGAGTGGAAGAATAATTGTAGTGATAAAAAAAAGAAGGCATTATTGAATGGAGATAGAGTAGCTGGTCTAGCCCATTAGTACCTGTCATACAACCAGATGATCAGTTCAGCTGTGTATTGATCAGGCATTAGATTGCTACAATACTCAAAAAGCACCATGTTATACGTATATACCAACAGTGTCATTCTTGAATGAGCAGACAAATAAAATTTCTCATTTTACAATGATAATGTTTATTCATTGAATTTTTTTACTCCGCTATTTATTACTTCATAATTTCTTTGTTAGCCTTCTCTCACTCATTAGATGTATTCTCAACCCCTGGTATCTTGTTATATCCCAGATTGAAGTTCTTCTATTGGGGATTCACTGACTGGATGCCTGCTGTGAACACAGTAGGGGCCACAACTTTGGTGGCAGCCTATATATCAGAGGTTGCGTTGTCACCCATCTGGCACACTCCGTCTTTATCCCCAAATATCCTCCTTTATTTCGACATTAAATTAAATTATATAAATAAACTATTCCACATATCCCCCAATGTGACACATATATATTTAAATAACTAAGAAAACAGCTTATGATACAAAAATAACTTAAAAAATCTATTATATGATGAAGTATTAAAATTTTGTTACAGGATGTTGCAAGAAAACAGACTTCATTTGAAGCTACAGTATTGCCTACTAGAAAATCCGCTTGAGGATATCCAGTAATATCCAGATTTAATTCCTGAGCGAATGTTTTTCAGTTCATTACAGGAATTGGCTGCATAATATGGTAGCTGACCAATGGGATGAAATCCAAATCTGTTGATCAATAAGTTCACAGTATTTTTAGTGATTTCATCTCTATTTGTTAAGCTCGGGCAAACTTGAAGTTCTTGAAAAGTATTAATGTCACCACCTAATTGCAGTCAAAAAGTAGCATGTAACTCAATAAAATGAAGGTAATTTGGTACTGAAAGTGCTTTATGAGAAAATTATGTTAACTTTTAACAACCATGTGTGTATTTATTGCTTAGTCACTAAAGCTACAGCATGCAACTTAAACTGCTGATAATTTTATTGAAAGCACATTGATGAGTACTATGTAATTTCAACATTATTGTAAATGTTATAAAGGCACTTTGAATCAAAGCTTTTGAAAACACTATTATGGACATAGACATTAATAAACTATGCATCAAAACTGTTCACATAATAATTTTTAGAAGTATAATAAAATGAGTGAATTACAAAATTTTATTGTTATGTTGTAAGTGTGAAGGAGTAATTTTCACTAAATCTTTGAGAAGAACAAGTTCATTCTTTTGCTATTCAAACACAGTATATCTTTTCTTTTGTCCACACTATTATTTGCAGTAACAGAAAATCATGTTATTTTTATACTGAACTAGTCCATGTAATATAAGCAATGATTCTTGTAACTATTAACAGTTACAGTTAATGAACACCAAGCATTTAACATCATATTCCAGACTACTACTAGCTCCAATTGGCTGCATAATAGTAGCAACAGCTACAAAGGGGAACAAGGAAATATACTTATTTTAAAATATTCAAAATTAGCACTATTAATTTCATATAAAGAAATTGTGCCTCTACTGTCCACAGTATATACTTCAATGCATCCAAAGTTATGCTTCCACTATTTAGTCTTTACTTGGGCAAGACTAATTTCATTAACGTGGAATTATAAAGGCACTTACCCTGAACGTAAAGTTCAAACCCTTCAGAATCCTCTCCTCCCATAGCTGCATTAGTAGCTCTACAACTATAATCACTCCCAGCATCACTTGTTGATGCTTGTGTGAGTATTAACTCTCTAGTAACTGTTGCTAGGTCCCTCTCTGGCTCATCAATAATAGGACTTCTAATAGTAACTCTGCTATCACTACTGGAGTTTAGCGTGACATTTCCTCTATACCACTGGATGTCAGGTGGAGGTACTCCAGTAACTATACACTGGAAGGTGATGGCATCAGTCACATTAACAACATAGCGAGTGGATCCCTCAGGAAGATAAGAAGTGATGTTAGGAACAACTGCAGTTTGTAAAGTAATTATTACTCTATAATAATGTCAGGAATAAATAAATAGAAAAGGTGGGAAAATAGAATATTTCTTAAGGAAAGGTGACGAAACAGAATAGCAACATAGTGTAACCTGTGCAATATTCAAACTGACTTTATCAATACTAGCTATGTATAATAATACAATGAATTATTTCCAAACCAAAAAAAAAAACCAAACTTACCATGAACAGTCAGATCAGCTGTGGCACTGGTGACTGCCTCTGGTATGACCACTCCATTGCTTGCACTGCACTGATACCTGCCACTAACTGATGGAGATGTCTTGGATATTGTCAATGTACTCATCACTGTTCTATCCTCCCCATTGTTAACTATTACAATAATATTTTGACCTGACACTAGTTCTGTTCCACCTGGACTAGTCCATGTGATATTAGGTGTAGGAAGACCTGATGCATTGCAATTAAAAGTAGCTGTGTTTGGCGATGTCACGACTTGAGAAGAAGGGGAGTTGGTAATGTTTGCAGCAACTAGAGTATAAAGAAGATATTAATCATTTTTACTAATACTTAAAAAGCTAAAACTCACTGTGAACCAGAATACTGAATGATACATTCCTTATTCTCATCCCATGCATTGGAATATCTGATGAAGCTGAGCAAACCAGACTACCAGAATCCCTGTCCATAGCATTGGTGAGTGTTAAATTTCTTGAAGCCATATACAGGTTAGTGGTAGAATTCAAAACGTATGACACTGTCCCTAATGTCACCCTCTCATTGGAAATCATCTGACTATTATTATAGAAAACAATATCAGGAGCAGGGGAACCAGATGCTGTGCAGGTGATGGTAAGTTCTGATTGTTCATTCACAATAAACTGCTGCATATCAGAAGGCTCAATTACTACTGGTATTTCTGTATACACAAAATATGTCATGTATGGAACAACACAATAATTAATACTTGACAGTAGATCTTCACTTATTTGAACATCACTAATTTAAATTTTGTCAGTTAAAACATTCAACACTCACTATTCCTTGACATAACTATTATAAAAACAACTGACAGAAAGCACATAGCAGCACAGTATCTACCCAGATGATCAAGGACACATAAACTCATTCTGTACATAGATTGTAGGGAGAAAAATAGCTCTTATACTCACAAACAACTAGCATAGGAATATTAGGCAAGAAAATGGTGCTAAGGTAAAGAGCATTAAAACATAAGCTGACTGAGATGAGTTGCAGTCATGGTGAAATACCATGACGGTAGACAAGGATAAATAAGAGATAAAAATTATATTATATTCATTCCATTGTAATAAATAATGTAATAGTTTTTCAATTTGAATACTTCTAGTATGAAGACCCTATGGCTTTGTATCATTGAGGATCTACTGTATATAACACTCTTGTTGATTAAAACAACTTACCATACAATGTGAGGCTTACACTGCCTGCATATGTTCCTAACCGGTTCATAGCTACACAACTGTAAGTACCAGAATTCACAGCAGAGGTAGGAGCTATGGTGAAGTTGCTGGCTCCCATTGAAGTAGATATAGAATAGGTCTTGGAATTAAGTGTTGTTGTGCTTAAATTAAATGTAACTTCAATATTACTATCTCTGACTCTATTCCAGATAAATATGGGAAATGGTAGACCTTCTGTTGTACATGATAGAGTGGCAGACTGTGGACTTAAAGCTTGCACTGTAGTAGATGGAGACATAGTATTAGTAGGAGGAACTAAAAATAAAGAAATCACTAACTGAAATACATTATAGTTATTATATTATGCACCAACATTAATTAGAGTCTACTTCAACATAATGCCGGTTGCAGTGCAGTAGATTTAAGCAATTTATTCAATAATCAAAATTTAAAATGGAGGGTTATGACTCGTGCTAAACAAATGTGCAGTATAAATATTAGAGAACCCAAACTCCTATCTTAGAGACGGTTCTACACAATTAAACTTCATAGAAACACTGTTAATAAGCATAAATACAGCATTCAAAGTTACAGATTTTAAACTACTTACAATAAACGGTCAGTGTGAAACTGTGACTATCCATTACATTAGAATTATTAGCAGAGCAGGTAAATGAAGTGTCTCCTCTCATAACATTAGTTATTGTGAGAGAGGAAGTGACTACAGCATAGCCTTCTGCATCCATATTTGTATTTGAAGACACTTGATACATGCCTCCTGATAGTATCCACGTAAAGGCAGGGGCTGGTAATCCTCTGGCAGAACAGTTCAATACCACCATTGTATTAACATCATATTCCAGACTACTACTAGCTCCATTTGGCTGTATAATAGTAGCAACAGCTACAAAAGGTAACAAAAGGTTGTGAAAACCCACCAAATTCACACCAAACTGGTGGTGTGAATGCCCTCCACGTATGCATAGTGTGTCCTTCACACTTTCTTCCTAGTGTGAATGCACACTTAGTGTGCAATTCACACTCAATGGAATAGCATGGACCCTTTACCGAACATTAATTATATTCATGTGCAGGCAAAAACCAGTGCTATTATCATTGTAATCTACCTTATAAATGTTTTGTACACTTGTGTGCTAGATAAGAGAGTCGACTAAGTCGTCTGATTAATGAGATCTGGGATTACACCATGATCTCTTTTTGGAAAAAAATGTTGATATGTAATACTAGAATCAATGTAAATTAAAATAAATCAGCACTAATGTAAGTATGAGTTCATAGTGATTACGATGAGAATTCACACTAAATTTGGTGTGTACTTCACACCCAAACGATGAGGTGTGCGCATCACGCCATATTTTGGTGTGACTATTGTTACAAGTGATTCACGCTTAATTTGGTGTGAACTACACACCTTTTGGTTTACAGTATATAGTATACATGTATTACGTATATAATTATAAGTGTACACATATATATGATTAATATAAAACTACACTATATCGTACCAGTTACATCCACAGTAAGTGAGGTACTGATATCTCCTGCAGGACTTGTTACCATGACAACATATACTCCCGCATCACGTGGAACAACAGAGTTTATTTGTAAACTCATGTTTGCTGATGGAACTTCAAATACAGGTGGAATATTAACACTGACTCGTGATTGTCCCATTAAACTGTTGCCATTGAATATCCAAGAGATTCCACTGAGAGGGTAATTATAATCTATTGTTACTGACAGCATCAATGTTTGGTTTACTTCAACGCCAACAGAAGAACTATGAGCTTGAAATGTTGGAGGCACTGGTAACATTTACAATAAAATATTAATAATTTATATACTTGTAAATACATTGAAAGCTCTCATGAAAGGTTTACAATACTGTCAAAATTATCAATGTCAAACAATGTCAAAGAAAGACTTCACTAATCCACTATTTACCATTAGAACAAAGAGGGATCTGTGAATTACTTAATGAAAGACTGAACTTGTAGCAAACGAAAGATATTAGCTATTATTAAAATGCTGTGTTCAATGGTAAACATTACAAAATATGCTATAAAGAATGAGATTGCACTCTGATTAAACTAACTATTGAAACACATCTTAGATGAAGAACTTCATTTCATGTGGTATGTAGCACAACAAGCATCCCTATGTAGGTGATCAACACATAATACCATGCATTATTTCATAGGCCTCATGCATTATAATAGTTTAAAGAGTGAAGAGATAAAAACAAAAAAATAAAAATAAGTAAACAACAATGCTAACTATGCATGCGTATTTATCCCAGTATGAATAAAGAACATCCTTATATTAAAAAATATTAGGTGTACAACTATAATATTATATCCTAACTTACTTGCTTGAATTAATGTCAGAGTTCCATTGGAAGATCCAAAGGAATTTGTAGCCAAACAAGTATAGCTTCCAAAGACTGATGTTTCAGCAGTTGAAATGGTAACTTCAATAGAGTAATTATTACTGGAAATTATCATCATATCTAACATATTACCATCAGGTCCAGTCCACATGAAAGTGATAGGATAGTCTCCTTGAGTAGAATTACAAACTAGTGTTACCATAGAATTACTCAGGACAACTCTGCTGGTATATGGCAGTGAGACTTGAGGAGGTTCTAGTGAAATATATACAAAACAAGCTAAATGTTTTCAATACATAAGTTACCCATGTCTACGCTATGTATGAACTGCTCATAATTTAAAGGGACAAATAGCACTTTGTACTCATCAATGCTCCAACTCTAATGATCCTATGATATTTGAAAGAAAGGCAAAGAAAGTGAATGGATGAAATAAAGCTTATAATGATTTCAATGATTTTTGTGAGGCTTAGCCACCTCTCACTTTATTCAAAGCTAATGTTCTCTACATCAGTATGAACACTAAATATAAAACTGGGGATAAATATGATCCAGTGACATACTATGATAGCACTAATGGCGAGCGAGCCTAAAGACTCTACTATTTTCATATGAGTGATTTTGACTTCTAACACCTCATTTGTTACATTACACTCATATGTGCCAGTGTTGGACTCCATAACTGAATCTATCACCAAAGTGGAGGTAGTTGAAGTTTCTGATGTGGAGTTAGTTGGCATTCTATTGTGATACCATTGAAAGGAATAACTTGGAGGATTACCTCTTACTACAGTACAAGTAAGAGTCACAGCTTCAGCTAATCTAACTCTAGGTCGATCCATGACTTTTAGGGTGCAGTACCACCGGAACCTGCGGTAATTAAGCGATTCAGTAGAATACCACAAACCCGCCCGTAACTCGATCCAATTTACTCTCCGTGAACTGACTATTGTACGCGACTCGCGCACAATTTGAACAGTACCAATTAACTGTACCAAACAATTTACCACAAAGAGCTTTCACCTCAAAGGACTACCAGTACTGTAGTGCAGAAGCAGCAGTGTAGATAATTAATATTTGTTCACTTTCTAAAAAATATTACTAAACAATATTATAAAATCATAACTCAATAGTAGCAGGGCCATAATCAAATACAATATGAAATGAACAAAATCAAAGGTTCTGAAGTATGCAATACTATCAAGGAGATTCAAGGAGCTGTGCCTTCTCATTGACCTCTCTACTGGAGTGCCATGTCCTCTCTTCTAAATAACCAGGATGTACTATTCTTCCCTTCAGGAGGCATGACTTCTTAGGAGAGCCAAAGGTCTACTATTCTCTCCTCTGGAAAACAAGGAAGCCATGTCTTCTGCTCTTTTGTTGTGAACCTGCCAGTTGTACCCTAGAACCAAGGAGTTGTGCCTTCTCATAATGGGAGCTCATCTATTTCTATGAAGAGCATGCCAGCACCTTTCTCTCCTGTTGAGGTAGATTAGACAAAGTACTATGATCTAAAATTTGATTCAGGCCTTATTTTAAATAAATCAATAAAATAATAATTGATAATAAACAGCCTAATTGATAAATATATATTATTGTAGAAAGAAAATAACATTAGTAAATAAAAGTAATAATTCACATTTTCTTTATGGTGTGCAAATATCATATATATATTTATTATTCATCCGTCACAACAATAACAGGGATAGAAAAAAAAATAACACCAAAAATTCCTGAGAAGTTGAAGTTAACACACTACCCGCTACACCAACCTTTATCAAGCTCTCTAAAGACACCAAAGCAGATTCTTCCTTTCAAGTCGCAGCTGTGAGCCGTGATATATCTATTCTAAACGAGTGACTCCAGGCGCCATTAATACGCCGCCGCTTCTTCATCGTCTAGGACCCTTCAGTACATTCCAGAAGTCTTGTACTCTTCCCCGCGGGCCTCACTCGCACAGTAACGCTTTCTTTTGTGTTTGCTTACCAGTTCTAATTAGAGCCGCCACCACCCGGAATTTTGCCCACAATAAATTGCGCGCTCAGAGTTGGGGGGCGGAGTTGAACAATCAAATGAATACGAATCAATAGTTAGCTTTCGTACCTAAAAATCGATTTCAGAAGTACTGGATCTTACAAACTTAGGACTTAATTTTCTATTGGAAATGGTGGTGGTGGTAAGTTGTCTCGGCTAATGTGCTGTTGGTCAGAGCTATAACCCTGCACTAAAGTTGGTATATCCAGCAAACAAGCGCAGTGTGTGAAAATGTATAGTGTTATAGCTACTGCTGGGCAAAAGAGTAGCACAACATAACAACTACCAAGCAAACATATTAGCTGCCTTTACATATCCTATTAGTCTTCTGCGGCAGTAATGATGTCGCCATTTAGTGTAAGATTATAAACTGTGCAGAAATTCATTATAAATGCATGATTTACTCTTATTATTCAAGTCAAATAGTTATGTGGAGAGTACTTACTATGGCATTGAAACCCTTACTATGTGATATTATTTTATAAACTCAATTATTTTAAGTAGCTGGAGTCTTTTTTTTTTCTTCAGGAACTTGGTTATTTAGATGAAGCTATCTCTACTATAATCAATGGCTATTTGGGACTAAATAGACTGAATGATGTTTTCTAATATACTTGATTAACAGGATCTAAGACATCAACTTCAGGCAAATTAAAATGAATGTAGCCGTATTTACACATATTTTGTAATCAATCTATAATTAGATTCTTACTTGTGTGAATTACTTGTACACAATATAGCTCACTTGCCATTTATGCCGAAGTACATCATTTGTTATTGCTAAAACTATAAACAATGTTAGTATTGCATTTGTATGTCATTGTGATACTACATGCAAGAATAAACAGGGTGAAAAGTGTCTATTTACAACCATAACAAAATCCGTAAACTATCTTGGTAATTAGAGTTAACAAAACATTTACAAGGATGTAGAGGTTAACAAACTAGTTATCAACACATTATACACTAATTTACGATTTTGTTTTTGTTGTCAATGGACACTTTTCAGGCAATGATACAAGTTACTTCTCTACATAAGTAAAAATCAATACTTTATTGAAGTTGTTCAAAGCACTATTGGAGCTTGCAGGAACACAAATAGTACTATTTGAACTACTAAATAATATATATTATATAACTTTACCTGTTACTTGTACAATGATGTTCGTGGTAGAGTTGAATTGAGAATTACTTCCAATACATGTATACACTCCATCATTTGTTGGGTATTGTGCATTGACTATATGTAGAGTAGATATGACTCTTCCTAAAGTTATATCTCTATCACTTCCACGTTGAGGAGGTGTGACCACATCAGTCTGATTGAATGTGTTAGAATTATTAAATGTCCATCTTACAGTGGGTGTTGGACCTCCAACAGAAGTACAGCTAATGTTGACATTGTTTCCTTCTAAAACAGCAACATTTTTATTGCTAACTGAAGTGTTCGCAGTTGCTGCATTAAATAATTAGAAAATTATACAAAATAGTTAATTTTGGTTGAAGTTGCCAATACTGGGTGTTAAACATAACAAGAATGAACTTAAAAACATGAGAGAATAGTTTTAACTTTCACATAGTGATAAGTGGACTGCGTTTAAAGAAATTAATAACTGCAATTACTATGAGGTGACCCTGGACTTAGGCTAATAGCTTTGTAAGATACTGTGGGGCATGCCCCCACATGACAGAACTGAAGTACGTGGCCTAGGATTGGTGTGGCAACAAGTCGAAAATGAGCATGCATGTGGTTACTGGGGGATAGCTGACAAAATATTCTAACATCGTTTTCAGACCTTGAATTTGTAAGGGCTGAGCCTCTAACATTTATGGAAAACTACCCCTTATTTAAGTTCTATTTCACTGAGTTTGTGTTTTACTATGTTCTTGTATAATATGTTTTGTATTGACATTGTTACTAAAAGTCAGACTGAAAGTTGCAACACATAGTCTAAAATAGTTCTCCTGTTGATAGTATTACTACTTAACTGTGGGTATCATCGAGGTGAAGTTAGCTTTACGAGCATCCTCACATACTCCTACAGTTACCACCAGTAAAACTTGTGAATTATTCTCTTGCAAAAATATTATATTGAACTTAGTTGAAGTATAAAATGTCCATGGAAAGCAAGCAAAACTTTATAAAAGACATAAAAAAGACTAATACTTTAGGACCTCAAATTACTTCAAGCTATACTAATACCACTGCCAGCATGGGAATGAGCTGATTTAGATGAGTTGCTCAATACTTATTATATTCCCTCAGAGTTGTGTGACCTCAATTATGTTGTATGCCCTGATTTTAAATGTTGTGGTCAGACATGAATTAAATTGTGACATTGAAATACACCAATCCTATATCATCTTGTAATTTTCATAATTAAAAACATAGTTCGCAAGACATTTAATTCAGCAGACTAATGATTCATTGAATTGATTAATCATTTTGGAAAATAATTTTGAATAATTAATATTAATATCATAATATTTTGTATTGTGCAAAAAGGTCTGATGTGTTACTTTATTCATAGCCAGTATTAAATGCTAGTAATCTTTACATTGAGATTATTTATGAAGTGATTACTTTCCAGTACAAACTGTCTTAAATGCAAACATTATGAACTGATATAAGATAAAATGCACTGTACTGTAAGTCACTTGTATAGTTATGTCCCATGATTTGCTTCAGTATATTGTATAGTACATTTACTAGTGCATTTGTATAATACATAAGCATTTCTTACTTGCCATGTTTATCAAATTTGAGTACTAATAATCTGTGATTACATTTATATTCACTAAGACTGACTATTAGGAGACCCTGGACTTAAACCAATTCTCATGTTTTCATCATTAGTAGCTTTGTTACCATCAGTAAAATTCATGGTGGCTCTCTTGAAAAAATAATAGATATTAAAATTAAAACATCCACAGGAATCATCATACCAGTAAACATTAAAGAATATCTAAAAGATTGACCAATACATTAGGGACTGAAATTACATCTATTTAACTAGTACTTTTGCCAGCATGGGAAAGAACTGTTTCAGATAACTAGAGCTTGCTTAACATTTTTGTTTGTTCCTAGAAAGTGGTATGCCCTTAATCTAAATATGAAATTATTATGTTCTCATGTTAAATGTTGTGGTCAGACATGAAATGAACCCTATGTCATTGAAATACATCAATTTTACTTTAATCTTCTAATTTTATGATTAAAAAAAAGTTTGCAAGACATTTAATTCTGAAGTGAACCATCAAATTAAACATTAATCATAATTGGAAACTAAGTTTGAATCGCTAAAATCACAATATAGCATATTTTGTGTTGTGAAAAAACAAATGTTACTGTAGTCATAGCAAGTATTTAAGTAAACAATCTTTGTATTGAGATTATGTGAAGTGATGAGAAAATGTGTAATTAATTATTGCATCATTTTACAGCACAAGCGATCTTGCCAACACTATGAATTAATCTATTAAGTTATAATGCACTGTACTGTATGTGAACAAAGTTACTTGTGTGGTTATGTCCTATGATTGACTTCAGTATAATAGTGTAGCACATTTTTTAGTGCATATGCACAATACATAAACATTTCTATCTGGCTATTACTATAAAAATTTAAGTACTGATAGTAATTACATTTATATTCACTAGGACTAACCTAATGGAATTGCCAAAATTGTAGCTCCAGTTCCTGCCTGGCCAGAATAAAATACATTATACTCTCCATAATCATCATTGGTAGTTGGTTCTTTGAAATATATCTCATAGAAATAGACTAACTGACTTATACTAATGTCCACAGCATCTAGGGTCCAACTAATGCCATCATGAGCTCCACTGGCAACCACTTCCAGTGTCAACTTATCAGGTACAGAAAAAAATACAACAGAAGGAGATAGTCGTACAGGATCAACTGCCTGATCTGTAATACAATAGCACAACACATGTATATTTATGTCAAATGACTCAGTTGTTGAAGTTAATAGTAATCTAGTAATGAAATATAACATACTATAATGAAGACCATACATAATTAGTTCAACTAAATAAAAGTTCAAGAAAAGAAATTTCAAGATATGGGACAGATGTAAATGTATTTTGTTACACATGGTTATAACCTGCTATAAGCCAGTCTTTTCAAATTACTTCACAACTTCTTAATTGTCAACAAGTTCAATTGTTCTGGTATATAACTCTGTTAAACAAAAAAAATAATCAAAACTGAAACAGAAAAAAAAAAGTTGGTGATATTTTGTGTACAAAATATGTATGGTGCATGGTTTGCTTAAATTAAGTTAGTAAGGAATTATTTTTGAAAAGCTATCAAAACTTCACTATCAATTCATTCCATGATACAAATCTAAGATGATATTAAGCACGTTTTCTGTTATTAAGCTTGTCTATCATTATTTCATTACTATCCCAGGTGCTATTGATATCTACAAATGCTATTGGGTGTCATAATTTGTGCCCACAGTAGATGGGTTTTGCATATTACTCATTCACTTATCTTAAGCAGTTTTTGATAAACAAATATGTAGTTCAATATAGCATGTATAAACAAAACCTACAGTTATTATTATTAACAGAAGAATTTAGAGTTCCATGCTATTGTGGTGCAAAATTAAGATACAATTGTCAGGTTATAATTATAGGCTTAATTTTACTGATATTATTATACAACTGGCAACACTTTGGAAATTTTCTGTTTTTTGTATGGCATTAATATGAATACTTTCACAAAAATTATCAGTGAGTGAGGTAAGTACTCTAAATAATTATATAAATTAGTTGTTCACACTGGCAGTGTTAGCAAATAGAGCTCTGACTCAATCATTAACACCACATAAAATTAAGAATTTGTCCAAAGCTGTTTCCAATTACAGAAACTGCTAACACTGCATCGTGATGTCAGCATTCTTATGTCACAATTACCTATTGCGCTGTTGTAGTGGAGGTACATAATGGACAGTATGAGTCTGTTTCACTTGTTTATCCACCATTTATAATACCCTTAATCAATTGCAGGTACATGGAGAAATCACTATCTGCTAATTCTACAATATAGAAAAAAATTGTTAGTGATGATAAGGACTGATTATTCTATTGTAAGTGTGTCTAAGCCTAATTATAAAGAAAGGCTGCCTGTGGGTTGGGCATAAGAGAGGTGTGGCATCTGCCCCACCTCATCGCTCAAGTGAACTTAGAACTTTTATGTTATTGCTATATTTTATTGTTGTATTATCTTATGTTGTAAACAGGTTTTCCATACGTCCGTTGTTTGTGCAATCACTTGTTTTGTTGATTAAGTTTTGATTGTTTTTTCACAGAGTCATGTGTTGTTTGTGCCTGCGCTGCAGTGAGAGCGAAACGCTGTAGTGCAGGAAGTCACGTCATCGTGTGTCATATTGTGGGCGTGTTCCCAATTCTCTATATAAGCATTGTGCATCATTTTAAGTTTAGTTCTACCTCGTGCCTTACACTTTTTAGATATAGATTTAAAACTCTATTCAGTCAATTGTTGGGGCTGGGGAAGAACTCTGGTGGCAGTGTACCTTGCGCCCTCCTCGAGTCCATGAGTAAAGTGAATCTCCTCTGAGTCTAGTGCGAGCAGCGACCCACAAAAGCCCACACAGCCTGAATCACATTATTTATCACCAATACCAGCAAGTATTGGTATTACACCTTCACCAGAATAGCTTTGCACAATAATAGCAAAGAACTCAAACACTTTTTTTTGGCCAGCAATGTAGCTGTATTTACTGCTTCTCTTGCCATGCACAAACAATGTTTTTGTTTGCTACAATGAAGCTTAACATAGCTCATGCTTGTAGATATATTAGTAGAGAAATGTCATAACAAAGTTGTTTGTCATAATGTTTACAGTTCGTAGAGAAATACATATGAGAGTGTATGTAAACGTGCTTAACACAGAACACTTGTGTTGATGTAGTTGTAGAGAAATAGCACAAGGAAGTTGCTTATAATAATGTTTACTGTTCGCAGAGAAATGTGTTTAGCTAAGAGCATGTCTGTGAGGCCGGGATGTGAAGATAGAGAGAGAGTGAAGGAGGAAGACAGGAAAGAGAAGAAAGATAAAGATACAAAGAGAATGAAGAAGGAAGAACAGAACGAAAGAGATAAAGATACAAAGAAGGTGAAGAAGGAAGATCAGAAGGAGAAGAGCAAAGAGAAGTTAAAGAGACAGAATAATTAATAGATGTATGCATGATCATTTAGAACAGTGTTTTGTTTGTAAGCAGAGTCAGAGTTCATTGTATGAGTGTATGTAGTTATGTTGAGTTTTATCCCGGACTTCTGGTGAACATAAATCACTTCGTGTGTGTAACCGACAACTTACAAAGCAAGGTTGCACATGCGTCAAGCAGTTCTCGTATATTTAGATCTTGACAAAGTCAAAGTTAAGTTCTTGATAAAAATCCTTGGTAGCTTAGAGAGTAAGATCCTAAGTGTGTCGGGGTACTACGAAGCAAACACCTAGACTCCATTGTACTGCGTGGTTTCGAGAATTCTGGTGGCGGCGACTTTAGAAGGCCAACCCCGATCGGTCCATAAGAAGACAGAAGCCGGGAGCGACCTTCCATCCAGCATAATACCCCCACAATGTCTAATCATAGTGTCTACTTGGTGCACTGCAATAAATCAAAGTTAAGCCGGAGAAATGGTTCGTGTTTAAAAATAGACATTGTGGACATGTCCTCCCTAATAATACCAGAATAATTAGCAACAGAATAATCTGATTAATACCACATGACACACTGTCAAGCTGGCAAAACTGCATTATGTTTTGCATTGTCAGCTTTTTAAACTGAGTATATAAATTTTTTCATGAATTGTACTCATAAGAACTTTCTGACATATAGCTTATGAATTATATTCAGCATCAACTGAAAAAAAAGAGTGAGCAAGTTCAACTGGACATAGAAAATAGAGCGATATAATTATTAGAATGTAGATGATTATATGAGTGAGGGAGAAATTTAAAATAGTTATATTCCAATAACTGAGACTAGGGTGGTGCAGTTAACAGAGTTGGATGATATTGTGTACAAGAGATTGTTTATAAAAAATAGCCTTAGTATAATCACAACCCATCCCTATGCATCATTTAAGGGTGTATAAACAATAACGCAATCAGAAAGCTGCAAATAGTATGAGTTCTTTCTTCGTCAACACTGCCAGTGATTATTTAAGAAATAGGAAGAGTATGACAGAATATACAGTGTACTCACCATTCTCTTTAATTCACATATACATAACAATTTTCAGCATGACACTTTGTGCTTTAGGGTCGTGTAAATTGCATTTAGTGTTTCGTCAAATTAATACTGAAATTTTTTTTACAATTTTGTCACTTGTTAGTTTATAGAAATAAATGCGTATAGCTCACAAGTGGACCAGTTATTATAAAAATTAATCAGGAGTAAAACAAAAAGGAAAATATTAATTGTGTAAAAAGCGCTATTTTAATAGAATTGAGAGCAATTATCTTTTGTACACAATTATTAAAGAAAGTTTTCATATCCTTCCATCCATAATGTTTGCAAACATTTTACCATCAGAATATTGAAACCAATAATGTTATGAGTATTATGCATTTTCTAACTCAGCCAAATTATTTACAACTAACCAGTATCTAATCTCAGCAGAACTGTGCCATAAACTTGAGAGTTGTCATTCATAAATATACATTGATAAATTCCTGCATCAGATTCTTGGAAACTGAAGGAGATAGTGGACATAAGTCGACCATTTGCTTCCATTGCATTCATTGGAGATGTCCTGGCCAGAACTCCATTGTGCAGCCATTGTGCTGATGCAACAGAATACATATTCAGTTCATCATCTTCATGGCCCGCAGTGAATGATAATGTAATAGCATCATTGTCAGAAGTTGCTCTTCGGTTTGCATTTAGTCCAGTTGTTAGAGAATCCTGTTCAGTTATTCTCAACAATCCTGGAGCACTGGACAAAACTGGAATCAAAGTAACAATACATGAATCAAAAAGATATTTATTGATTGTTTTAAACTATTAAATACCTATTTATTTGGGTACATGTAAAATTTTGTGAGGAGCGGGGGGGCTAGGGGAAGAGGAAAATAATATGGAACTTGGGAGGGGGAAGCTTACACAGAAGTTGTATTGACTGTAGCATTAAAGGTTGATTTAAGTATAAAGTAAGTTTATCTTGATTGGTGTGGGACATGACTAGACTATGCCATTGTAACTTCAACATTTGTAAAAAAATCTTACTCTCAAATCGGAACTTATTATTTTGCTAGCAACTAAATTTTTTTCATAAGTCCATAACAAATGGAAGATTTTCTGATGTGCTTTTGTAGAATATTGTTATATAGAAGTACAATTCTTATGAGTCACATAATTTGTACAAGTCTACCAGCCACACATTGATAAGTAAATTTGATGGCAATACAAGGTGGAAGGCTAGATTCTCTGATTGTGTAGTAGGAGCATACACTAGACTTGTATTGATTTCTAAGCTTTGAAAAAATAAAAACAGTAGATCTGTCTCAATCATGTCTCAGAGCATCTTGCTGTCATATCTTACCATCATAATTATAACTTTTTCAACATTTGTGTAATAAATACTAGTGGTGAAAACTTGAGAATGATGATCAAGGCTAACGGAGGCAACTTTACTTTTTTATTGCTATATTATTTGCAAGCTATGAATATTTTGTTATACCACTAATTATTTCATAATACTGTAATAGATTTTTCTCGTTCTAACAGTCAATATTGTTAATTCACACTAAATTTCAATTAACATTGACTGTTAAAATGACAAAAATTTACTACTATTATAATTATTGCAACTGAGAATAATTGAATTATTATAGCAAAATGTATAATACGGTATCCAAGACTTTCATCATTCCTGGCTGTTCTAACTTATTCTTCTATGAAAAGTACTTAAAACACATCCATTGAATTTTCACTGACATAACCTCTTGTATACATTGTTCTTTATGTTCATAAAAAAATGACATTATATTTATTAGCTTAGAGTATTGTTCGATATGCTAAAACTGCACCCCAATGAGAACCAAATGTGTAATTTTTTTTGCTATTTTACCAAAATGGTTCCCCCAAAAAACTTTTTTTAATTTTTAATGCAGGTCTAATATTATTACAGTCCTATTGAGTAAACTATTTTGAGTAAAATAATTATGTCAACCTGGACGTACCTATAATAGGAATTATGTTTCCATTTGCAATTTCTTGTCTATCGTGAGCAGTACATTGATACATTCCTGCATCAGAAAGAACTACAGTATCAATTGTTAGCATCAAATTGGTGCTGGAGGTGTTAGAATTTACAGATTGTCTTATAAATATATGAGGAACATCTTGTACTATAGATAATCCAGATATCAATGGCAAGACTATCTCAATGTATAGTAAAGATGATAAATTATTATCAGAAGACATTTCACCTAAAAGACCAGTTAGTTAATTGAAATTTTATCTTTAATGGTATAACTTGACAAAATAGTATTACTATAAATTCATAAACAAATAACATTATTTATAGTAGTATGATAAGGGCTTATATAGTATTATTAATTGAGAAATAAGTGGTTCAATAATAACAATAAAAGTAAATTTAATGAAATAATGTAGACTTACTTGCAATATCACATGCCAATACATGACCACTATCACTATGGTGACTTGTTTCGTCTTTTCTTTTTCATCAATAACCAGTTAGCTACATCACTGCTAATTTACTTTCGTAATATAAACGTGTGGAGGTATTGCTATCTTTCCATTCCTTTCTTACAAGGAATTTCTTGATCCTTCTTCTTTGAGTTCAGGGAATTACTACCTCACCTTCTTGCACCCAAGTACCACATGGTGCTGGAAGTGGTTAGCCTATATGTGACTTCACATTCCAAGTAAGTATTTCGTTCTCAAGTCAAATAGCCACTAAGCATCTGGAACATGCTCTATAGTACCTTCTGTGACTAAGAAGATTAGAGGGTTTTCTTCATAGGCACAAATACTAAATATGCATATAATCTTGTTCATAAGGTCTCTCACACAATAATATTACTGCATAACAAGCTTATCAATTTAGCATTCTCAACAGCCAACTCCTCATTGATTCTTCAAGAATAAAAATTAGTTATGCAGAATATGGAGTCGTCTGAATTCTTCACTCTGTGATCTCTGTCATCAGAATACCAAAGAGCTGTAGTTAGCATCCCACTACCACTATAAAGCACAGGCTGTTGAAGGAGGTTCCACAGCAAGCTGGTAGTCCCTTGTTATGCAGGCAACCCAAATCATGCCCCAACCTAGATTCACCAGACTCTACTGGAATCAATGTTTTTAATTCAAAGCCTCAACTGTAAAAAAAATCTGAGGTGGGTGAGACAGGCCACAGTATGTAAAACCTTATGTTTAACCCACACTTTTAAATCTGATTGGCCAACAAATAACACTAACACCATGACTTACAAAAACCAAATAAGGGCACACACACTAATTAACACTCACTACATACAAACACACAAAACTGTTTAATTAGTCCAAAGGCATGTGCCTAGCTCTTTTTAAGGTTGCTCTAGAGTGCATAGCAGCTCCCTCTCACCTCCATCAGGCTCAGTAGGCAGATGGCTGACCTGTTACCACCTTAATTGATACTTTATTGCTGCACTTCCTTATTAGCTAACTCCTGGGGTTACACTATGTTGGGTATTATAAACCAATATTAACCCCAATGGCACGCTTGAGAGGGTTTTAGTTGCAGTCCAGTCCGTTCGTTTGTCGGTCTGTCTGTCTGTCTGTCTGTCTGTCTGTCACGCTCCGATTTTGGAGATTACTGACAATTAACTGTTTATTAAGGTATGAAATTACTCAGAAGCAGGATATAGGACCTTTCATTGTGCTACTTTATTCGGAATTTCGGTCTATTTTGTTGAGAAAATGCGAAGCTTTCAGTTCCGCCTAGGTACCGTTTTTTAGGTAGCGCCCCCAAGACGTGACACGTCACAATTACGTGAAGAAATAATTTCTTGCAGCCGGCAGAGTAGTTTGCTTATGCTCAGGGAAGTTAACAGAGTTGAAAGAAGTGAAGTTTCAAGTTGAAAATGTATAGGTTAGCTTTTCTGGCCTGTTTAGCTTCTTCTCTTATGATAGTGTTTCCATATACCTGTTGTAGCATTACTGAAGAGTGTAATTATGCATTATAATGTTATTATTTAGCATTTATGGCATATGACAGTAAGGTGTATTTTAGACATGTTGAATTATATATTTGTAGAGAAAATCAGCTGTAAATCATAGAAATCCATACAGAAGACAAGTTTTTCAACATATTTAAATAATCCAGATGCAAAAGTCGAAGAAACAAATAAACAACAATACTAGACTGCTTTTGAGAACACGCTTTTTAATAGGCATAGCTTCTATGTTGTTGGCCAAATTTATTATGTAAAAACTTTAAACAACAGTATCACTATTATGTTGTTGTATTTTTAATTATGTAGCTTTAGTTGCATAACTGTTCACATTTTACAAACATTGATCTTTTTACAACAATTGTTATATGACAAATTGATCCATGATTAATAGTAGTAAAAGTTCAAAGTTTAAAGCAAATACAAAGTCTACATCCTACTATGATCTACATTCTGATACAAAAATTACTTCTTAAAACAATTCAATTATAATAAACCTCTCAAATGAAATTGTTACATACTGCTCTGAATAATTTCATAAGCATCCTCTACGTTTCTGTCCACATGATCGGTGACACCTTCATAACTTTGGTTTATTTCTCTTCCATGCACTCGGCTATTTGTACTGTCCATAGGCTTCATTTTACTCAAGTTACTTGCTTTTGTTGCATCACTGTCTGGAAATTTGTGAGTTTCATATGCCTGACATGGTGTAAATGAAATCTCTTCTTCTTTGTTATTTTCTACATTGTTACTTCTTGTTATTGCCACATTATCAATAGTGTCATATTCATGGAGATCATTACTCTGAACTGCCTCACTTTCCATTGGTTGATGCTGAAAATTCTGTAATTTCACTTGTGAAGATCTAATAACAAGCAACAATTATTTGAATTGAGTGTTACTTGCTTAATAATATTAAATTTAACTGTTATTATAGCTTTTATGCAGTTAATACACAAATACTCACATGTTTCCAGCTGGATTCTTTCTTAATGAATCTCTACATTTTATTCTAACGTATACAATAACTGCAAACATAATGAATAAAGTAAATATAGTTACACCAACAAGAGACACGATAATAATAGTAGCATTAGTAATTGTTTTTGTAATGGGAGTATTAGTAATAATGGTTGTAATAGTAGAAGAGCCACACTCCTCTTCCCTTAAAGAAGCAATTAACACTGGACAAGAAGATTTAACATTTAAAATTTGCGCTTTAATATTTATTGAAGGTTTTGTCGACACCCATTGCTGTAATATTTGTACAAGATCGAGTGCTGCCACTTCTGATGTGCCCTGAATTTGTGCTCTGTATGTAACAATTTCAGGTGAGTTGGCAAAGCATTGAAATCCTCCATTTTTGATTGCAGTATTCATATCAATTTTACAGTGGAACTGTTCTTCTATTAATAATGATGTAATGTGAGCAATGATGTCCTGAGACTTTTCTGATGGATTATCATTCTGATCAAACATAACATATAATAATAAATAATTAATTTAAATAATACTGACTTACTGTGTATATATTACAGGGGGTACCAATATGAATGACGATCTGAAACAATTCACCTAAAAAATGTACACACTCATATCACTGGATATAATGTAATCGATGTCAAAAAATGTTGACTAGCTACTTAGCCTGTGCATAAAAAAAATAGAATTAAGTTTAATTAATAAAAACAACACTTTAATTGATGTTTTATATACAGTTATATTGAATCCATTGTAGTTCATGAGAAAAGATATGTTGATATTAATGGAAATTTATACATATATAAAAATTCTAACATTTACAGTTTAGCTAGCCTAATAACATTGAAATTGCTTCCTACAGTGTTGGAAAAGGAACAAAAAAGTTGATAAACATACGTACTGGATGCTGTAAGAATGGAGACAATGCTAGAACGTAATATAATAATTGGATCTTGTAAAGCTGCATCTAGTATTGTCACATAGATTTTATATCTAGTGCCTTCTCTTAGACCAGTCAATGTGGCACTCCAAGTTCCATTAGCATAAGATTGAGCATTGCTAGAATTAAATATAGCTCTAACAGAATAAGTAGAGTTTAGTTCAGCAACAACCTGCATCAATGTGAATATTTTAATAACCAGAACAAAAATTCCACTATTCGTACCTGAAAATAGTTGTTTCCAAAGGGAGAGTTCCACGTTATTGTTAGACTAGTTTCCAATATGGCAGTGATAATAATATTGGTTGGTGGAGGTACTGCAAAGAAAGATTTTATTACGGTCAGAATACAAGGTTGTAGTTTATTAGGATTAGATTTACTTGTGTGTATGTTTCTTAATGAGCAATTTATTAATTATCTGTATATTTAACACTGTGCCTAGGTTGGCCTCTGATTAATCAGTTTAATTAAATATACTTTAGAGAATCACAAAATATAGGAATTATGATAATTACAGATTGGTAAGATTTATAGAAATAACATGAATTAAGGTGTGTAATCTGGTATAGAAAGTGTTGCGATCAAATGGTTACATACTCTTGAAAACTGATATATTTTTAGCCTTATTAGTTCACTAATGTTTGCATAGTTCACTCTTGAAAAATGGCCACATTAAGACTTTGTATTTAAGATGGACATTGTGACAAAGTATGTATTATAACCTCATGCATACATGACTTAAGTGAAGTATTTATATACTGTACATAATATATTATAATTTTGTTAAAAAATTTGTAACTTTCTCGTTAATTGTGGTAAAATATGTGATCAATATAATAATTATTTACACTTCCTAAATGAGATACACAATGTAAATAAGTACATTATTCAGCATGCTAGTTGGTTTAGTGCTGTAGTAGCAGCCACAGATTAAAAATATAATAACCCTCCAATCACCTGGGGGAATAATATTTGTACCACAAAGAGTGTTTATATCGCACATGGAAATGTATTTATGTAGACAAAATACAGTGAGATGCACATGTAATCATGGTAAAAGTGATGTTTGTATCATGTTTTTAGGTACTTATTTACTGGTATGAAGCTTTCTTTGGGAACTGTTAATCCATCCCTATAAAGCACTGGCGCGGATAATTGTTTATTTATTTAAGTATAAAGCCTATTCTTGGTAACATCTTAATCACCCTAGTTTTTGTTGTCACTCTGTTATAAAAGGTAGCGATGGTCGATGGCAAATCTTGGAAGGATCACTAGATAACCACCCTCGGTATCGGGACAGTTATCAGCAATAATTCCTCGAACCCATGGTTTTACTCGATTACTTACTTCGGACTATTAAAGAAACTACTTTGGATTTAATAGAGACTTTCATTGTCTGAGGCAGTCGATTATAAAGTAAGCAGCTATATGTGTTGGAGTCTTCAAGTGTCACATTTGGAATTAGAAGTACTCCTACTGCACCCAAGTCATCTCTGGTGTCAAATGAAGACACGTTTAATCCATTTCTGAGAATTATTTCGGTAATATTGCCATTGTATGTGTCACTGGCAAAGTCAGCACTGCGTCTTGGAGAGAAGCTAAATATTGTGAATCTGTTGTCAGTATTTGTTATTGATAGTCCATTTCTCTGCCAAGTGATGCTGGGTATAGGAAATCCATTAGTCTGACAGAGTATAGCCACTGATTCACCCAGTAGAGTGGCTTGTGGAGAAGTAATCATGTTGCCAACAAGAGTAGGAGAAACTATAGGAATAAATATCACCAGCGGAACCATGTTATGAACCACATATTACACTCTTATGCTAATATTATTATCACTTGCTTCAGCTCATGTATATAACTAAGCATGTTCACAAATTATTTTTCCATATTGTATGCTGATTTGCGCAGTATATATTATATTAAAACAAAAATATCATATATTTATTACTGAATTTAATGTTATTTGACAAGATGCTTAATTTTCATGAGCAGGATAATAATATTAAATATATTTTCATGAGACAAAGGAGAGTGAAATGACTACCTGAAAATAATACATCTCACTATATTATTTCTGATAAACTTTATAAGTAGTTTATTATATGTGGGATACTGGGTTGGTAGCTAAGCTTTTAAAATTGGCTGTAGCATTAGAGTGTAGTTCAAAATGGGTATTTTACACCCCCAGCTGATATTTTAAGAAGTTCCTTAGACATGGGGTTGAGTCTCACCGAAACGTACAGTATGTGGGAATACTAAAGAAAAATATCTAATCAATAATATAATACATACAGTATGTATTATCACATGTAAATTAAATTATTTTAAATGGGTAACAGTAATCTATCCTTTGAGAGTGCTCTCAAAGATGATTATTAACAAGCATAGACGTATATAGTACTAGAAGATTATTGAAATATTTTTAGTACACATTTATGTGGACAAGCTTTAAAGATATAATATGAATTAATTTTAATAACTTTTATAATATTTTGTGGTAATTATTCTGTCAAACTTTTCAAAAACAGATTCTAAATATTACCCAGTGCATTGCTCTTAAATTAACATATATCTAATACAGAAAATAAATGCCTACCTTGCACAGTTAGACTTCCACTATCAACTGCACTCCCAACTGTATTAGTAGCAGTGCAGGTGTAAGTCCCGCGATCCTTATATACCACATTTAAAACTGTTAATTGTCCATAGTTCATTCCTTGTGCTAATATTCTGTACTTGGATGTGCTCATACTGGAAGTTGTGATGATGTTACTAAGAATAGTTCCATTAACATCTTCATATGACCAAGATATATTATGCTCTGGGTTGGCTATGGTCTCACAAGAGAAATTCACACTAAAGCCACTCTCCCCTAGCAACTCTCTGTCCTCTGGACCACCCACAATCTGAGGAGGCCCTATTAAGATGTGAACAATATTAAAGAAAACCAACCAATGCTCTTGCTAACTTACCACTGACAACTAAATCAATGAAATTACTAACATCTCCTGCAGGATTAGATGCTCGAATAAAGTATCTCCCTTGATCTGTCTCCTTGGAGCTTCCTATAGCCTGAACTATGTTACTAATGAATAATGTGAGTCTGTCTGTTGATAATCTCAATCTGGAGTTAGCCGTTCTGTTCATTAAGTTAGTAATTTCTTGAAAATCAGTAGAATTGAAGTTTGGTGTTCCAGCAGGTGCACTGGTGGTATAGTACCATCGAATATTGCTTGTGTCAACCATTGGATTAGCATTACTAATCATAAAAGTAAGGTTGGCAGTTTCCCCTTCAGTGGCAAGTGTTTGTTCATTTTGACGTGTAATATGAGGAGGAACTAAAAACAACGAATAATGATGTTAATTGTTACAACATATTCTACAAAAAAGCAATAATATTCAAAGAAATGAATGCATGAATAATTACATGCTGCAATAAAAAATAACGGACAGAAAAAGCTGAAACAGCATTTCTCCATCTACCAGTGGATACTGTAAAATAATTTTGGTAAGTTCATTGTCAAGTTTAAAATATATTTTAAGTGCTATTGCAGAAATATACAGCTATTGTGTATCAGCTAAGAATGGCATAATAAAAGCATCGGTTAATCCTAGCTTAGAACTTGAATGAATTTTGCAAATAAACACAAGTTGAGACCAATTCTTATCATTTACAAAAAAAAAACACTTAATTCTTCCATTTTGAGTCAACTAACTTTTCCCATAGCTAATCAACAGTGAAATTATCTCGCAAAGTTAAATAGGTATTAATGAAAGTAAAGCTGCAAATATACTTATTTTAAAATATTCAAAACTAGCACTATTATTTTCATAATATAAAGAAATTGTGCCTCTACTGTCCACAGTATATACTTCAATGCATCCAAAGTTATACTTCCACTATTTAGTCTTTACTTGGGCAAGACTAATTTCATAAACGTGGAATATATAAAGGCACTTACCCTGAACGTAAAGTTCAAACCCTTCAGAATCCACTCCTCCCATAGCTGCATTAGTAGCTCTACAACTATAATCACTCCCAGCATCACTGGTAGAGGTCTGTGTGAGAACTAACTCTCTAGTAACTGTTGCTAGGGCCCTCTCTGGCTCATTAGTAATAGGACTTCTAATAGTAACTCTGCTATCACTACTGGAGTTGAGCGTGACATTTCCTCTACACCACTGGATGTCAGGTGGAGGTACTCCAGTAGCTGCACACTGGAAGGTGATGGCATCAGTCACATTAACAACATAGCGAGTGGATCGCTCAGGAAGATAAGAAGTGATGTTAGGGACAACTGCAGTTTGTAAAGTAATTATTACTCTATATTATGATTCCATATATTAATAATTTCAGGAATAAATAAATAGAAAAGGTGGGAAAATAGAATATCACTTAAGGAAAGATGATGAAACAGAATAGCAGCATAGAGTAACATGTGCAATATTCAAACTGACTTTATCAATACTAGCTATGTATAATAATACAATGAATTATTTCCAAACCAAAAACATAATACCAAACTTACCATGAACAGTCAGTTCAGCTGTGGCACTGGTGATTGCCTCTGGTATGACCACTCCATTGCTTGCACTGCACTGAAACCTGCCACTAACTGATGGAGATGTGTTGGATATGGTCAATGTACTCATCACTGTTCTGTCTACCACCATGTTAGCTATTTCAATAATATTTTGATCTGATAGTAGTTCTGTTCCACCTGGACTAGTCCATGTGATATTAGGTGTAGGAAGACCTGATGCATTACAACTAAAAGTAGCTGTGCCTGGCGATGTCAAAACTTGAGAAGAAGGGGAGTTGGTAATGTTTGCAGGAACTAGAGTATAAGGAAGATATTAATCATTTTTAATAATACTTAAAAACTAAAACTCACTGTGAACCAGAATACTGAATGATACATTCCTTATTCTCATCCCATACATTGGAATATCTGATGAAGCTGAGCAAACCAGACTACCAGAATCACTGTCCATAGCATTGGTGAGTATTAAATATCTTGAAGCCATATACAGATTAGTGGTAGAATTCAAAACTAGTGACACTGTCCTTATTGTCACCCTCTCATTGGAAATCATCTGATTATTATCATAGAAGACAATATCAGGAGCAGGGGAACCAGATGCTGTGCAGGTGATGGTAACTTCTGATTGTTCATTCACATTAAACTGCTGCTGATCAGAAGGCTCAATTACTACTGGTATTTCTGTATACACAAAATATGTCATGTAAGGAACAACACATTAATTTATACTTGACAGTAGACCTTCACTTATTTGAACATCACTATTTTAAATTTTGTCAGTTAAAACATTCAGCACTCGCCATTCCTTGACATAACCATCTAAAAACAGCTGACAGAGAGCACATAGCAGCACAGTATCTACCCAGATGATCAACTATCATTTACCTATTTTTCAGCAGAATGTTACCATACTGTAAAGAACACATAAACCCATTCTGTACATAGATTGTAGGGAAAAAATAGCTCTTATACTCACAAACAACTAGCATAGGAATATTAGGCAAGAAAATGGCGATAAGGTACAAGAGCATTAAAACATAAGATGACTGAGATGAGTTGCAGTCATGGTGGAATACCATGACGGTAGACAAGGATAAATAAGAGATAAAAATTATATTATATTCATTCCATTGTAATAAATAATGTAATAGTTTTTTCTTTCAATTTGAATACTTCTAGTATGAAGACCCTATGGCTTTGTACTATTGAGAATCTACTGCATATCACACTCTTGTTGATTAAATGACTCACCATACACTATGAGGTTTACACTGCCTGCATCTGTTCCTAACCGGTTCATAGCTACACAACTGTAAGTACCAGAACCCACAGCAGAGGTAGGAGCTATGGTGAAGTTGCTGGCTCCCATTGAAGTAGATATAGAATAGGTCTTTGAATTAAGTGTTGTAGTGTTTGATTTAAATGTAAGTTCAATATTACTATCTCTGACTCTATTCCAGGTAAATGTGGGAAGTGGTAGACCTTCTGCTGTACATGATAGTGTGGCAGACTGTGGACTTAAAGCTTGCACTGTAGTAGATGGAGACATAGTATTAGTAGGAGGAACTAAAAATATAGAAATCACAAACTGAAATGCATTATAGTTATTATATAATGCTCCAACATTAATTAGAGTCTAATTCAACATAATGCCAGTTGCAGTGCAGTAGATTTAAGCAATTTATTTAATAATAAAATTTAAAATGGCGGGTTATATGCCTCGTGTTAAACACATGTGCAGTACAAATATTAGAGAACCCAAACTCCTATCTTAGACTCTACAACATTAAACTTCATAGAAACACTGTTAATAAGCATAAATGCAGCATTCAAAGTTACAGATTTTAAACTACTTACAATAAATGGTCAGTGTGAAACTGTGACTATCCGTTTCATCAGAATTACTAGTAGAGCAGGTATATGAAGTAGCGTCTCCTCTCATAACATTAGTTATTATGAGAGAGGAAGTGACTACAGCATAGCCTTCTGCATCCATACTTGTACTTGAAGACACTTGATACATTCCTGAAAGTAGTATCCATGTAACGTCAGGGGCTGGTAATCCTCTGGCAGTACAGTTCAATATCACCGTTGTATGAACATCATATCCCAGACTACTACTAGCTCCAGTTGGCTGTATAATAGTAGCAACAGCTACAAAAGGGAACAAGGAAATAGTATATATGTATGTGATATGTGTACACATTATATATGATTAATATAAAACTACAATTATCGTACCAGTTACATCCACAGTAATCGAGGTATTGATATCGCCTGCAGCACTTGTTACCATGACAATATATACTCCTGCATCATGTGGAATAACAGAGTTTATTTGTAAACTCGTGTTTACTGATGGAACTTCAAATACAGGTGGAATAGTAACACTGACTCGTGATTGTCCCATTAAACTGTTGCCATTGAATATCCAAGAGATTCCACTGAGAGGGTAATTATAATCTATTGCTACTGACAACATCAATGTTTGGTTTACTTCAACGCCAACAGTAGTACTATGAACTTGAAATGTTGGAGGCACTGGTAACATTTACAATAAAATTTTAATAATTTATATACTTGTAAATACATTGAAAAATCTCATGAAAGGTTTACAATACTGTCAAAATTATCAAGGTCAAAATTTTTGAAAGAAAGATGTACTAAATCCACTATTTACCATAAGAACAAAGAGGGATCTGTGAATTACTTAATGAAAGACTAAATAGCAACTGAAAGATATTAGCTATTATTAAGATAATTATAACAAATGCTATGTTAATTGGTAAACATTACAAAATATGCTATAAAAAATGAGATTACACTCTGACTATAACTATTGAAACACATCTTAGATGAAGAACTCATGCTCACTCATGTGATATGTTGCACAACAAGCATCCATATGTAGGTGATCAACACATAGTACCATGTATTATTCCATAGGCCTCATGCATATAATAGTTTAAAGAGTGAAGAGATAAAATAAAAATAAAAAAATAAGTAAACAACAATGCTAACTACACATGCGTATTTATCCCAGTATGAATAAAGAACATCCTTATATTAAAAATAATCAGGTGTACAACTATAATAATTATATCCTTACTTACTTGCTTGAAATAATGTCAGAGTTCCATTGGAAGATCCAAAGGAATTTGTAGCCATGCAAGTATAGCTTCCAAAGACTGATGTTTTAGAAGTTGAAATCGTAACTTCACTAGAGTAATTATTACTGGAAATTATCATCATATCTAACATATTGCCATCAGGTCCAGTCCACATGAAAGTGATAGGATAGTCTCCTTGAGTAGAATTACAAACTAGTGTTACCATAGAATTATTCAGGACAACTCTGCTGGTATATGGCAGTGAGACTTGAGGCGGTTCTAGTGAAATATATACAAAACAAGCCAAATGTTTTAAATACATAAGTTACCCATGTCTACGCTATGTATGAACTGCTAATAGTTTAAAGGGACAAATATCACTTTGTACTCATCAATGCTCCAACTCTAATGATGCTATGATATTTGAAAGAAAGGTAAAGAAAGTGAATGGATGAAATAAAGCTTATAATGACTTCAATGATTTTTTGTGAGGCTTAGCCGCCTCTCACTTTATTCAAAGCTAATGTTTTCTACATCAGTATGAACACTAAATTTAAAACTGGGGCTAAATATGATCCAGTGACATATTAGTTATAACTAATGAACCCTTTATGTTCTATTAGCCATTGAAATCTTGTTTTAGCCTGGTACTAATAATATCCCATCTGAAGTTGATCAAGTGATACAAAGTGTATTAAATGTTTTAGTATAAAAACTACTACTTACGTCCAATAGATATATTAACACTTTGTGACTCACTACCAGCCTCATTTGTTGTATTACACTCATATGTGCCAGTGTTGGACTCCACAACTGAGTCTATCACCAAAGTGGAGGTAGTTGATGTTTCTGATGTGGAGTTAGTTGGCATTCTATTGTGATACCATTGAAAGGAATAACTTGGAGGATTACCTCTTACTACAGTACAAGTAAGAGTCACAGCTTCACCTAATCTAACTCTAGGTCGATCCATGACTTCTAACATTACCTGAGGTAAAACTGTAAACATTAATTAGCAATTAAATAAAGCTGGAGCTTAAAATAATAATTATAAAACATGTAACAAAAAAGGAGATAATATTGCATTAGTCATAAGGTCCAAAGAGAAATATTACGTTTTGTTAATTAAAGTGCAATCGCTGTTTTTTAATGACAATATCAATTGAGTAAGGGGAGTGAGCGAGACTCATATTATATAGTGGTGTCAAATTGAGAATTCGGAGTATGTTTTTATATAGCTGTTACTACATAAGTCAGATTATAGTATAGCGAAATATCTCATGAGCAGGCTAAAGCACCTTTAGATGGCAGAGGCGAGTGAAAATAAAGCTTGAGAGTGAAATGATATCATGAGACAACATGTGATATTTCATGTGTCACATACATAAAAATATCAATTAGGCTAACACTGGGATAATTCATTCAATATACTCTTTTTTAACATGCGGCACAAGGTTATTATGTTATTGATGACTCTTTGCCAGACGAAAAATCAACTCAGCAATTTCTTAGTAGCAGAGTGCTTTTTTATCGATAGCTACTGGTCATTATTTGAATGGTCAGATTATCTTCAATACAAAAGGTGATACTATTTATTGATTGAAGTCAGAATGTTCTTTTGTATTTGTTTGCTAAAATTAATAGTCAATGGCTGCATACGCGTTCCACTTATAGTTAAAACAAAACCTGTTTTCAATAGCTACTGGTTCTTCATTTGAGAACAGCTTATTTGTATTGCACAAGCTATCATTATTCCTGAAAATAGAGGCAAGGGATGACTACAAACTTAATGTTAAAATAGAATTACTGAACTTAGTAGGGTAAACGAGTATAATAAATGTATTTTTTGTCATACTAGCTAGTAATTTAGCCTCAAGTATAGTAAATCTCAACCATTAACAGATTTTAAAATTGAATCCTACTTACAACTACAAGCTCACTTACTATTTGCGCGCAAGCACACAATCATTTGATATTATATGTGTGGACATACATGTGCCCATATTTCATTTTTGTACCTTCATCCTCGCATTTTTGTGTTTGCTTGGTGGTTCACCCCGAACCCTCCACTAATCAGAATTCTTAGGCTTATAATTTTTTTCGCTATCATCAATTGTTTAGCCCTTTGAATTAGGTTGTGTCTGTCATACCTGATTTTTTGGCTTATGCAGTAATATCTTACAAACTTAGGACTTCATTTCCTATTAGAATTGGTGGTGGTGGTAAGTTATCTCGGCTAATGCGCTGTTGGTCAAAGCGATAACCCTACACAAAAGTTGGTATATCCAGCAAACAAGTGATTGTGAAAGTATAGTGCTATAGCTACTGCTGGGCAAAAGAGTAGCACAAATAACAACTACCAAACAAACATATTAGCTGCCTTCACACGTCCTATTCGTCTTCTGCGGTAGTAATGATGTCACCATTTAGTGTAAGATTATAAACTGTGCAGAAATTCATTATAAATGCATGGTTTATGCGTACTTGGAGAGTACATACTATGGAATTGAAACCTTTACTATGTGATATTATTTTATAAACTCAACTATTTTTAAGTAGCTAGAATGTTTTTTTTTCAGAAACTAGATAATTTAGAGGAAGCTATCTGTACTATAATCAATGGCTATTTGGGACTGAATAGACTGAATGATGCTTTCTAATATACTTGGTTAACAGGATATAAGACATCAACTTCAGGCAAATTACAATGAATGTAGCCATATTTACACATATTTTGTAATCAGTATTTTATTAGATTCTTCCTTGTGTGAATTACATGTACACAATATTGCTCACTTGCCATTTATGCCGAAGTACATCATTCGTTATTGCTAAAACTATAAACAATGTTAGTATTGCATTTGTATGTCATTGTGATACTACATGCAAGAACAAGTTACTTCTCTACATAAATAAAAATCAATACTTCATTAAAGTTGTTCAAAGCACTATTGGAGCTTGCAGGAACACAAATAGTATTATTTGAATTATTAAATATATATATATATATATAACTTTACCTGTTACTTGTACACTGACGTTTGCAGTAGAGTTGAATTGAGAATTACTTCCAATACATGTATACACTCCGTCATTTGCTGGGTATTGAGCATTGACTATATGTAGAGTAGATATGACTCTTCCTAATGTTATATCTCTATCACTTCCACGTTGAGGGGGTGTGACCACATCAGTCTGATCAAATGTGTTTGAATTATTAAATGTCCATCTTACAGTGGGTGTTGGACCTCCAACAGAAATACAGCTAATGTTGACATTGTTTCCTTCTAAAACAGCAAAATTTTGATTGCTTACTGAAGTGTTCGCAGTTTCTGCATTAAATAATTAGAAAATTATACAAAATAGTTATACTGGGTTTTAAACATAACAAGAATGAACTTAAAAACATGAGAGAATAGTTTTAACTATCACATAGTGATAATATGTGGACTGCAAAAGAAACTAAGAGACTGCATTTACTATGAGGAGACCCTGGACTTAGGCCAATTCTCCTCTTTTTATCATGAGTAAATAGCTTTGTAAGATACTGTGGGGCATGCCTCCACATGACAGAATTGAAGTATGTGGCCTAGGATGGGTGTAGCAACAAGTAGAAGATGAGCATGCATGTGGTTACTGGGATGGCTGACCAAATATTCTACATCGCTTTCACACCTTGACTTTGTAAGGGCTAAGCCTCTAACACTAATGGAAAACTACCCCTTATTTAAGTTCTATTTTACTGAGTTTGTGTCTTACTATGTTCTTGCATATGTTTTGTATTGACATTGTTACTAAAAGTCAGACTGAAAGTTGCAACACATAGTCTAAAATAGTTCTCCTGTTGATAGAAAACTTGTGAATGATTCTCTTGCAAAAATCTATATTGAACTTAGTTGAAGTATAAAATGTCCATGGAAAGCAAGTAAAACTTTTAAAAAGACATAAAAAAAAACTAATACTTTAGGACCTCAAATTACTTCAAGCTATACTAATACCACTGCCAGCATGGGAATGAGCTGATTTAGATGAGTTGCTCAATACTTATTATGTTCCCTCGGAGTTGTATGACCTCAATCAATTATGTTGTATGCCCTGATTTTAAATGTTGTGGTCAGACATGAATTAAATTGTGACATTGAAATACACCAATCCTATTTCATCTTGTAATTTTCATAATTATAAACATAGTTCGCAAGACATTTAATTCAGCAGACTAATGATTCATTGAATTGATTAATCATTTTGGAAAATAATTTTGAATAATTAATATTAATATCATAATAATATTTTGTATTGTGCAAAAAGGTCTGTGTTACTTTATTCATAGCCAGAATTAAATGCAAGTAATCTTTACATTGAGATTATTTATGAAGTGATTACTTTCCAGTACAAACTGTCTTAAATGCAAACATTATGAACTAATATAAGATAAAATGCACTGTACTGTAAGTCACTTGTATAGTTATGTTCCATGATTTGCTTCAGTATATTGTATAGTACATTTACTAGTGCATTTGTATAATACATGAACATTTCTTACTTGCCATGTTTATCAAATTTGAGTACTAATAATCTGTAATTACATTTATATTCACTAAGACTGACCTAATGGAATTGCCAAAATTGTAGCTCCAGTTCCTCCCTGTCCAGAATAAAATATGGCATACTCTCCATAATCATCCCTGGTAGTTGGTTCTTTGAAATATATCTCATGAAAGTAGACAAACTGTGAACGTGTACCAAAGTCCACACCATCTCGTGTCCAAATAATACCACCATGAGCTCCACTTGCAAAAACTTCCAATGTCAACTTATCAGGAACAGAAAAAAATACAAAAGAGGGAGATAATCGTACAAGACCAGCTGCCTGACCTGGAATATAGAAAAGCACAATGCATGTATGATCATGTTAAATGACTCGGTTATTGAAGTTAATAATATGTAGTAATGAAATAATATATCATACAATAATGAAGGCTGTGTACATAATTAGTAGAATAGTAAACAAAAGTTCACGGAAAAGAAATGCCAAGATGTTGGACAGATGCTATAGATTTGATATATTATACTTTAAACGATTAACTTAAAACATTGTCAGCAAGTTTTCTGTACAAAAATCTGAACACTACTACTTTAGCTCACTACAATGGCGGTAAAATGATGACTCCGCTCACCAATATGATACTGCTGACTATGAATTATTTATCCACACTTTCTATTTCAACAATGGTTGTTTTCGGCTTACTATGTCTGAGATATCTACTGCCTGGCTAAAGCAGTAGTAGCTTGATAGTGTACTAGTCAAGTTTCATGTAATATTAGAAAAAGATTACTTTTATTATTATTATTTACAATGCTTAATAATATTCTAGAATATTTCCTATTTTATTAGTAGTTACAGTGTATAGTTGTAACTAAAATTTAGTAAATTTAAAACGTTTTTTATTGTTTTATTTAGAATTAAAACACTAATAGTTCAATTCATTCAAAAAATTTGAACATTGCATATATTTCATTATTTTTTATCAGACCATTTACATTATTTTAATACCACTTAGTTAATTTTTGTTATATATTTTTATGTTATTTTTTGTAGAAGAGCTCTGAAATATTATGTTTAGCCATAGTTAACTATTAGTTTTATGCCATCAGTATTGCACTTCCTATTTGTATATAATGAAATTAACCTATATAGAACTACTCTTTTGTTTTATAAAAAATCATTATACCATTAGTGCATGCAAAATATTGCCATATTAAGTGGTGGGCCATATTTGCCTGAGCAAAGTACATTTTCTTCCACCAATCCCTTGGCTATGTTAAGGCTGATTACAGAACAATATAATATTGGGGTTTAAATTTGTTCCCACAGTTCATTGGTAGTGTACTTTACTCATTAAAGTATTTTTAGCAAGTTTTAGACAAATAAGAATGTAGTTTAACCGGTGGCATGTATAAACAGAACCCACAACTATTGTATTTACCACAAAATATTAAAGTTATCATTGTCTGAGCACATAGGCTTCAATTTACTGATTGGTTATGTGTAACTGACAAACACTTCGGAAAAATTTCCTGGTTTTGTGTTGCATAAATGTGAATTTTTTCACTTACAATATCAGTGAGTGATTGTATAGTCTATAGAATACTATAACCTAGCTGTTCATGTTGGCAGTGATGGCAAATGAAGAGTTCTGTCTTATTCATTAACACCCTAAACTAAGAATTTGTCTATAACCAATTAAGAAAATATTGCATCATTAAAGGCAAACAGTGTCACCTTCATCTAAAAGATTGGGCACAATAATACCGAAGAATTTTCATATTTTCTGGCAAGTAATTACCCATTGGTGGCTTACTAATGCCATGGACCAACTACACTCTTATTTGCCAATAATTTGCTTACAGGTAGCTAAAACTGTTGATATAATTTTTGAGAAAATTGCATAAGAAAGTATTTTACCATTATTGTTAACTGGTTGTAATGAGAGGGCCTCCAATCAGATTGTACTGTAATAAACAATGTTAAGCCACAGAAATGATTGTATAACATGTGGATATGTCATCTTGCTAACCACTGCTAATTACACAAAATCTAGCAGTAGAAAAATCATCTAGCCCCAGATGATTACTAATGGCAAATATTTCTCTTTTTAATAGACAATATAGTTCAACCCAATATAACGTTACAATTAACAATATCGGCTGTTAAAAACAGAAAAAATAGATATTATTATAATTATTTCTGCCGAGAATGACTGAATCAATTTATTACTATAATACAAATGTCAGGTTGGGAAAGCTGAATTATGCTTCTACACAGAAATCACTTCCTTTCAATCAGCATCGTATAGTCACAATTCCTACGTCACGATCAACTATTTTTGCACTTCGTCAGAGTAGCTTTTTCACAACAATAGCAAAGAACTCTAACACCTACTCTCTGGCAAATGATTTAGGTACAGGTATTGTTTATACATGCCATGCAGTTTGCAGTGGAGGTACATAACGAGCACAAGGATTCTGTATCACTTTTTAGCCACATTTTATAATACCCTCAATCAATTGCAAGTTCATGAAGAAAGTCACTTTCTGCTAATATAAAAATATGATAAAATTACGGATATTGATTAAAGACGGATTATTCTATGTAAAGTGTCCAAGCCTAATTATAATGAAAAGGTTGCCTGAATCCTGTTCTTCATGAACAATGCCAGCAAGTATTGGTTAATACACCTTCAGAATAGCACAATGCATAATAATAGCAAAGAACTCCAGCACTTTCTGACCAGTAATGGCCTGTGTAATGTGTTTACACAGGCCATACACATACTATGTTTTTGTTTGCTACAAACATGCTTAACATTGTTGATATAGTTGTAGAGAAATGACACAAGAAAGTTGCTTATCAAAATGTTTACTGTTTGTAGAGAAATAAGTATGAGAGCATGTCTACTTGGTGCACTGCAATAAATCAAAGTTGAGCCAGAGAAATGATTCCTGTTGTGAATAGTAGACATTGTAGGCATGTCCACTCTAATAACACAAGAATAGTTAGCAACACGATAATCATTTAGCCCTTGATTATTACCACAAGACACTGTCAAGCTGGCAAAACTGCTTTATGTTTATGCATTGTCAGTTTTTAAACTGAATATTTATATGTTTTTACATGTGGTACTTAATTATAACTGTTTGGAATTATAGGTTACTATTTATACTCAGCATTAACTGAAAAACAGAGTGAGCAAGTTCAACTGGTTATAGAATAATAGTACAATGTCACACTGTAGATGATTATAATATATGAGTGAAGTAGAAATTTAAAATGATTACACTCCATGACTGAGACTAGGGTTGTGTAGTTAACAGGGTTGGATGTTATTGTGTACAAGAGGTTGTTTGTAAAAATAAAAGCTGTACTATAATCACAATCTTTTCCTATGCATCCTTTAAGGGTTTATAAACAATAACTTAAACAGAAGGCTGCAAATAATAAAAGTTCTTCCTTCGTCAACACTGCCAGTTAGTATTTAAGAAAAAGGAAGAACATAATAGGATAAACAATATACTCATCACTCTCTATTATACACATATTATATCTAGCATTTTTCAGCATAGCACTAAGGAAATACTTGTGCTTTGGGGTCACCGAAGTTGCATTTAGTATTAATATTGGAACTTTTATAATTTTTCACTTGTTAGTTTATAGATATAAATGCATATAGCTCACAAGTGGACCATTTATATATTACAAAGATTTGATCAGGAGTCAAACAAAATAGAAAAAAATAATTATGTTAAAGAGATATGAATATACAAAAAGCACTATTTTAATAGAATTAATAATATTTTCACACACAAATATTGAAAATCCCTTACCACCAATAATTTGTTGAAACCAAATTATGTGTATTATGCATTTTTAAACTCAGCCTAATTATTTCAAACTAACCAGTTTCTAATCTCAGCAGAATTGTGCCATACACTTGAGAGTTGTTACTCATAAATATACATTGATAAATTCCAGCATCAGACTCTTGGAATGTGAAGGACAGAGTGGACTTAAGTCGACCATGTGCTTCCATTGCAATCATTGGAGATGTCCTGACCAGAACTCCATTATGCAGCCATTGTGTTGTTGCAACAGAATACATATTTATTTCATCATCCTCATGGCCAGCAGTGAATGATAACGTAATAGCATCATTGACAGAAGATTCTCTTCGATTAGGAAATTCTTCAGTTGTTAGACTATCCTGTTTAGTTATTGTTAATACTCCTGGAGCATTGGACAAAACTGGAATCAAAGTAACAATTATAGGAGTCATGTTTACAAATAATACAAGCAATAAATTGTCAAATTGGCATACCAAACTCAAAATTATGGATTGCTTAAATTTGTTCTTAATTTCTTCCACTAAACATTGTTATACAGAATTACAATTCTTAATATGGGTCACATAAAGTCTACGATCCAGACGTAGATAAGTAATTTTGATGGCAATTCAATTGAAGGCTAGATTCTCTGATTGTGTAGTAGGAGCATGCACTAGTCTTGTATTGATCTCTAAGCTTTGAAAAACAACAACAACAGTAGATCTGTCTCAATGGTGTCTCAGAGCGTCTTGCAGGTATCTCTTTCCATCATAATTATTACTTCATCACCATTTTTGTAATGAATAGTAGTAGTGAAAACTTGAGAAATTATATATATAATATATATAATATATATATAGTATAATATGTATGTCTAGCCTCATCTATAAGAGGCCACTTATCTTATTTTGCTATAATTGTTTGCAAGCTAGGAATTTATACTTGTTATACTCCCACTATTTATTAACAAATTTTCTTGTTCTAACTGCCAATATTGTTAATTCAAATATAGTTTTAATTAACAATATTGGATGCTAGAATCAGAAAAATTAGCGACTATTATAATTATTGCAGCTAAGAATAATTGAATTATTATATTATAGTATATCATTCCTGGCTATTCTACTGTGAAAAGTATTTAAAACACACCCAGTGAATTTTCACTGACATAATTTCTTGCATGTATACATTATTCTTAATGTTCATAAAAAAATTGACATACACTTATAGCATATTGTTTGAAATGCTAAAACTTCACCCCAATGAGAACCAAAACAAGTGCCATTTTCTAGCTATTTTACCAAAACGGTTCCTAAATTTTTTTTTACTTTTCATGCAGGCATAATAGTTCTACTTAGTAAATTATTTTGTTGGAGTAAAATAGTTATGTCAACCTGGACTTACCTATAATAGGAATTATGTTTCCATTTACAATTTCTTGCCTATCTTGAGCAGTACATTGATACATTCCAGCATCAGAAAGAACTACAGTATCAATTGTTAGCATCAAATTGGTGCTGGAGGTGTTAGAATTTACAGATATTCTTATAAATATATGAGGAACATCTTGTACTAGTTGTCCTCCATCTTTATTCCATGTCACCAACAGTGTATTGGATACTGAGTTAACTTCACAGACAAGCCAGACGACAGATCCTTCTACTATTCTAGATGACTGAGTGTACAATGAATTAGGAAGTGTAACTATTGACAGCTGAGCTTGAATTTCATGTCCTACATAAAATAATACAATTAGACCTATATTATAATATTTTCTTATTTAACTTTGTCCCGACTAATAGGCAATTTGGATAATAGTAAATGGTTCACATTGTCTAAGAAAGTGTAGGGATAGCTAGCAATTCTCTACAAGTGTGTATTACTACATAATGTCTGTTAATAACATTAGCAGGTGACAGTCAAAAGCTACAACAAATGACTGAATGATTCATTGAATTGAAGTCATAGAATGGTTTTTTGAGTATAAAAGATTTCAAAACATTACAATCTGTCATTTAAATAAAAACAACAGAAACTAATCAAACCTAAAGACAGACGGATGGACGGACAGACAGACAGACAGACAGACAGAATGACAGACAAACAGACAGACAGACAGACAGACAGACAGGCACACATACACACACACATAGACAGATAGAGACAGACAGACAGACAGACAGACAGACAGACAGACAGACAGACAGACAGACAGATCTTACCTTGAACATACTCCCTATATATTTTATCTAACATATTCAAATAAAAATTTGAAATTTTATAAGCTTACTTGAAATTTAATAACAGAACCCTGATAGAGTACAGACTATTTACCCTCCAGCCCACCAGTTAATTACACACTACCTTTAAGTAAACTGTAACAACATATTCCATCCTAACCTGTGAAGTAGAAATGAAGATAGTAGACAAATAAGCAAGAAAAATATGAGTTAGTCATTGTCCACTGACAGAACCTTATAGGCCAGCAAAAAAATTAATTCCTCCGTACACACTTTTGTTTGCTACAACTTGTGAGGCTCAGCTAAATTTACCCAGACTGACGTAAGGTTCAGTAACGACAAAATATCGCGAGTTGCAGTTATTACTGTTAGCTGCAGCGGAAGCAATCTATCTCGTACCTTTCTAAACCTCCTTCGTCATGTTCTTCGTTCACTGCATTCTATATAATAAGATTTCTTTAATAATAATAATAATAATAGTACATGTACTCAGTAAAAAAATGTTACTTAGCAAGATTAGAATTTTTGTTTCCTTTCGAATCATGCATACAGTGACCAGCCACTAGAAAATAATAATGCTGAAATTCATAGGCCAATTAAATCCTATAATTCAGTAAGAATTTTTGTCAATAGATATTTATGTAATTTCGTGACATGATTTTTTCACCATTTTCTCCATTTAATCAGCCTATCAGCAAGACTGATCTCTATTTTCTTTAAACAAATTAGCTGTACCTAACCAAATAAGTGGGTCAATTTAGTGATGTGTTAATTCTATACTCACGGACGTTGCTATAAGTGAAACTTGCGCATTAACTTTACGTCAATAAGTAACATCTAGTGTATGTTGGGTTAATATGCTTCTTGTTCCTGTGTTTGGTAAATTACAAGGCAAAGTTTGAACAACAATAAATTTACTACTAATTTATTTAATGATGCAGATTAAGTATCGGTATTATTACAAGGTGAAGTTTTAACGATAACAGAGTCCCTCAGGGCTACACGGGAGAGGGTTATAGTAGTCTGTTCGTCTTTCTTTAATCCTCAGGGGGCATGAATGTTACTAGCCTGAATCTCAGAGCTCAATAAAAAGAGGAGCAAAATCTTTGTCAACTCTTGCAACTAGAACACAAGTGTACAACACATTTATAAAGAAAATACTATGATATATTAGCATTGGTTTGTGTCTTCACATGAATATATTCGCTGGTTGCTCATAAAGTTCACACTTGTTAATGAGTGTGAATTTCAAGCAAAGTATGGGTTCACACTAGGTGAAACGTGTGATACATGCTATGCATGGATGATTTTTGGTGGGTTTCCACGCTATAATTTTTGTAGGGAGTTTATTTCAATACTATAATTTCCATATGATTTTTATACGTTGTAGGAATGTTCAGTTAAGTGTGTGCTTTACAAACTACTACTTACATAATGAAAGAAAAACGTTTAAATAACGGGACTTTATTTTTTGCTTTTTTTTTCATTCAAGCAGTTGTGGAGAGTGGTTACTAGCTATGGCATAGAATCCCCTTTACCGTATAATACTTAATTAAAAAACTAGACATTTGGTTAGCAGCTTGAGTATGAGACTTTAGAATAAATCGTTTAACAATAGTATAGTTTTAGTCTCACTATTTGTGTTCAAGCACATCACTACTTAGCTATATAGGTTATATAAGTATAAAGTATCTATATTTTGCACATTTTTTATAGATACAAAACTGCAAAGTGTGAGAGAGGGACCAATACAGTAGATGGGTTTTACGCCAAAGTTTTAAAACAATTGTACAATATGCACCAGAATTGCCAGATATGATACACAAAGTGTTGAAATATCTGGGCAAGGAGTTCTCAAATGCAGTAAGGAATAGAATTCATAACTCGTCAGGTTCTACTAATAATCCACATCTAGTGCATGGACTCTAATAATCTAAACAGTGAAGACAATCGTGAAGATACAGTCGTGAATCATTTGCTCCCAAACATAAACTTCCATTAAAATTTACAAATTCACTCTGTCGTTTGATTTAATTTCGATCTTTTCAGAAAAGTTTTCCAATTACAAAAATAGAAAGATAGTACGGAGAGGTCAGATTATTGAGCAAGAAACAGAGCCTAAACCAATAAACCTGAGACTTCTTCACATAATTATTGCAGCCACCCTACTCGTTACAGGAATATTACTCATCATTGCTAGCGTTAATCATTGCATACTGTAAAACCAAGAAGATGAAAATATTATATCAGACAGACGAAGAATCTGGTAATAGTAGCTGTGGGTGGACCAATTATTTTACGCCTCAAGAAAAGAACAGGTGAAATTAGATAAAAAATAAATTTTAATTTTGTGTATACAATCAAAAGATGAGCACTGTGAATAACATTGCTGTAAAGGAGAAACTTGGAGCGAAAACTTATATTCAGCGAAATGGATTAATCCTGTCTTTGCAGTCAAAATGTATTCATTATTTCATTAGATACGAGCAACCCAGATGGCAAAAGATTTGTGCACAGCATCTAAGGCAGTCTCGTCACTCACGACTGTCCACGCACGAAATTGCAGCTCGCAGAAAGAGCAGTTACAGTTGTGATACTGCTAATGTTATTCATTGTGCTAAAGCCTAATTACATCCACTAACTTCCTAGTGGAGCTAAAACATCTGAATCAATGGCAGTTTTCCATTGTTTTCTCTCCTAGGTAAATATGGAGGTACATGAACAATTATCCACTTCCTTTTCCTTCCTTGCGCCATTCACTTAGCTACTTTGTAATGTCCAAAGCTTTCCAGGGTTAGCTCTAAACTTAAAACAATTCAGAAAGACACTTATCAGCCGATAACAAAATCCAATTCCCTGGAAACTACTTGGGGCACCCATTTTTTTGCCGGAAAATACAATAACATGCCCATAATTGGGGTAGTCGATAATAATCGCAAATAGGTTGATAGCAGGTACCGGTTGATAGCAGGTACTGGTCGATAAGCCCACTTACGCTAGCTGTTCACATTTTTCAAAATTGATTATTTTTCAAACAATTGTATCACATAAAATTATTCTATTATTATTAATAGTAGTACAATTTCTAAGTTTAAATCTATATAGTATTCTACATCCGAATATGATCTACATTCTAATACAAAAAATTACATCTTAAGTAATAATACAAGTTAAAAAAAAGAATTATAATTATACCCTCTCTAATGAAATTGTTAATTATTGATCTGAATAATTTCATAAGTATCCTCTAAGTATCTGTCCACATGATCAGTGACACCTTCATAACTTTGATTTATTTCTCTTCCATGCACTCCGCTATTTGTATTGACCATAGGCTTCATTTTACTCAAGTCACTTGCTTTTGTAGCATCTCTGTCTGGAAACTTGTGAGTTTCATATGCCTGACATGGTGTAAATGAAAACTCTTCTTCTTTGTTGCATTCTACATTGTTGCTTCTTGTAATTTCCACATTATTAATTGTGCCATATTCATGATCATTACTCTGAACTGCCTCACTTTCCATTGGTTGATGCTGTACATTTTGCAATTTAACTTGTGAAGATCTAAAAACAAACAACAATTATTTGAATGTTTGTAACTTGCTTAAAATTACTGTTATCAGAGTTTTTATGCCATCATACAAACTCACATGTTTGGAACTGATTTGTTTCTGAATGATTCTCTACATTTTATTCTAACATATACAATTACTGCGAACACAATGACTATAGTTACTATAATTACACCAACAAGAGACACGGTAATAATGGTAGTATTAGTAATTGTATTAGTAATAATGGTTGTAATAGTAGAAGAGCCACACTCCTCTTCCGCCAAAGAAATAATTAACACTGGACAAGAAGATTTAACTTTTAAAATTTTCCCTGTAATATTAATTGAAGGTTTAGTCGACACCCATTGCTGTAATATTTGTACAAGATCCAGTGCTGCCATTTCTGATGTGCCATAAACTTGTGCTCTATATGTAACAAGTTTAGGTGAGCCTGCAAAGCATTGAAATTCTCCATTCGTAATTGCAGTATTCTTATCAATATTACACTGACACTGTTGTATTAATAATGATGTAAGGTAAGAAATGATGCCCTGAGATTTCTCTAATGGACTATCATTCTGATTGAATAAAACATATAATAATTAATTAATTTAAATAATACTGACTTACTGTAAACAAATGACAGGATGTACCAATATGAATGACGATCTGAAACAATTCACCTAAAAAATTACACACTTTATGTCACTGGATATAATGTAATTGATGCTAAATAGTACTGTGACTACTTGGAATGTGTATAAAAAAGTAGAAGAAATTTTGACTAATTAATGATAACATTTCATTTATACATTTATTATGAATTAATTATAGCTCATAAATGAAGAGATGTTAAAATCAATGCAAATTTAAACCTAGAAAGGACATGATTTTTCTCTTCTTATTAACTAATACAAAATTTACTTTGGCCAGTTATACTTCAGTATGCTACTATGTGTATTTTTAAGTGTAGCATTATTATCATGAGTAAAGATGTTCATGCACACTATCCTAAGGTACTATCAGTATTGAGCAAAATTTCAACCGATGTATGTAAATGCTGTCAAAATTATATCATTAATTAGCTAATTTATAATCAATATACAACATTTATGAGTATCGTTAGCCAATTTGCCTTTAACAGTGTCACCAATAGAAAAAGTATACGCACTGGATGCTGTAAGAACAGAGAAAATGCCAGAAAGTAAACTAATTGGATCTTGTAAATCTGCATTTAGTATTATCACATAGACTTCATATCTATAACTATTCTAACTATATATAATTTGAGGAGGCACTATTATTAGATGTGAAAAATATTAAAGAATATCGACCAATGCTCTTGTTAACTTACCACTGACAACTAAATCAATGAAACTACTAACATCTCCTGCAGGATGTGACACTCGAATAAAGTATCTCCCCTGATCTGTTTTCATGGAGCTTCCTATAGACTGAACTATGTTAGTGATGGTTAATGTGAGTCTGTCTGTAGATAAACTTAATTTCGAGTTAGCTGTCCGATTCATTAAAGCAGTGATTTCTAGAAAATCAGTAGAATTGAAGTTTGGTATTCCAGCAGGTGCACTGGTGGTATAGTACCATCGAATATTGTTTGTATCAACCATTGGAATAGCATTACTAATCATAAAAGTGAGGTTGGCAGTTTCTCCCGGATTGGCAAATGATCGCTCATTTTTACGTGTTATTTGAGGAGGAACTACAGAAACAATAATAGTGCTCATTTTCACAAAATATTCCAAAAAATTAAATTCAAAGAAATGAATACATCTAAATACAACATTGCTTAAATAAACTAGACAGAAAATAACCATAGAACAGCTTTCTTAGTGAATCCCGTAAAAAATTATTGCTAGCTATAAATGTCAATTTAAATTAATATTTTGGCAGCTATTGTAGAAAAATATTGTATTGAAGGGAAACTGTTGTGGAAAAATTGTTTTTCAGCAATATTATGAAAAGTACTCTCATATTGTGTATAACAATGGCACATAGCCATATTACTCAAAACTTAACGGTTGCTTCACGATAGCACCATTTTTCACAGCTATTATGCTTCCTCAAAATTTACTTCCTGTTGTTGACAGGCCTCATGATAACACGCTAAGAATTTCCTGTCCAAGCATTTTAGGCTTGAACTATGAATTCTGACAGCACAAAGAGTGACACTGGTATTCACTGTAGCAATGGATTAATTCCAGCAGCCATTGCTGTTGAGTTAGAGTATAAAACACTCTGGAAGAACTTATGATCATGAAGCTGGCTATGTATGAATCAGTACAGAAAAAAAAAGCAACATATTTGTAGGAGATTGCTAGTGATTCTAAAAAAGGTGCTTCATCTAAGATTCTGGAAATCTAACACAAAATAATTTCTGACTAGACTCTAGCTGCTAGTTCATTTTGAGGTGTGCCACAACAGAAGTTACTTCTGGGGCAGAAATTTCTCAGACATCTGATTCAACATCATCAGAAGTTATATGTATATTTATTCATCCTGGATGTCAAGGTGTCTATTAGGAACCTTGGGTGCTCAAACACATAGTTCCAACCTAAATAAAGAATTAATAAGGACGTTTTCTTCATTTTTCTTACTTGATAGGAACAGGTTATAGGAATTATAGGGACAGTGATGTATCTACAAGTTTGAATTAAATTTATATAGACTGCCATTGATTAAGTGCACGTATTACAATATATTTGAAAAACTCAACTAGAGCTGACCTAAATCTTTACAGGAAACAGGACTTACAGGATTATTAGATAAAATGAAGATGTTTTGTTTCTATATAATATATATATATAATTATATATACATCTTGCAAAAGTAGTTCCAACTCCAAAAAAAATTCCTCTGGCATCCAAAAGAACAAGCTTTCTCTCACTCTGATCAGTGAAATAACCGTGATAATTTTGCTGACTAAGCCATTTAGTTAAAAGCTCAGTTCATTGGGACAAAAGGATTTGCTGGGCATGTACTGGGATGAATGCAAGAATATCGTTTGAGTACCTGCAACTGGAACCTCTGCTAACATCGTAATTAAGCTAAAAACAACTCTTCAGCTCACCCTCTGGGGCTAACTAATATTCCTGTTGTGTTGTCTTCGTGTGCTGTAACACAAAGTAGAAGTAAATTATATGCAACACAAAATGTTACCTGAGGTATTTATTGATGAAATATTGCAGTACTAATGGCGGGCTACTAACCACAACTTCTCATTTTATCGAGGACAATAGTTAGTTTTTTTTTGTTTATTTGTTTGGTACTTGCATCAAACCACTACAACCACAAAAGTGACCAACAGCAATTGGTGACTAAAGGTGGTGAGAAATATTTGGTGGTCAATACTCACTGACAACATGCTTACAATTGTTTGAAAGATATGAAAAAAAATTAACAACAGTGCTAACAATGCATACTTTTTATCTTAGTATTAATTAATGCTGAATTGAAAAAAAAAATCTGAGGTACAACTATAATATATCTTTTCTTACATGCTCGAATTACTGTCAGAGTTCCATTGGAAGATCCAAAGGAATTAGTAGCCAAACAAGTATATTTTCCGAAGACTGATGTTTCAGTAGTTGAAATGATAACTTCACTTGAATTACCGTAACTAGAAATCATCATCATATCTAACATATAGCCATCAGGTCCAATCCACATGAAAGTGATAGGATCATTTCCTGGTGCAGCATTACAAACTAGAGTTAACATAGAATTACTCAGGACAACTCTGCTGCTGTGTGGCAGTGAGACTTGAGGAGGTTCTACAGTAATATATACAAAGCAAGTTAAATCACACAAAACATAAGTCACCCATGTTTGTATGTATGAACTTCTCACATAATATAGCTTAAAATGATACTATGATAATATAGTTGAAAGAAATGCAACCAAATTGAAAGAGCCTAGGGTAATAATGGTGAATTATAAGGCGATTTAAAGGATTTATTGTGTTGTTTATGCCATCTCTCACTTTATTCAAAACTAATGATGTCTACATCAGAATGAGCACAAAATTAAAAGAAAATAGGTTAAATATAATCCAGTGATATATTAGCTACTGCAAATGTACCCATTCATGTTCTTTTTGCCATTTGAAATCTTAGTTTGCCCTAATAGTAATATCCCATCTGGACATGATCAAGTGATAAAAGGTGTAATAATACTTATAGATAGTATTTTCACTAGTCCATGTTAAGTTTTAATTCAGCAAGTGTTTCAGTCACTCTTCAGTGACCATCATCAGTGCTATTATGATAGTACAATAAATGACCTCTAGGTAAGGTTGCCATGACCTGGCTATAATATGTTATATGGCTAAGCTATAACAAGTTATTCCATCAGGCTTTGGTACACCCTGGGGAGAGTTCCAATTTCTCTGTTTAGAGCATCCGTATTGCTTTGAATATGCCATGATTCAAGCAGACATCTCTGATAGAAGTGATCATTTCCATCAATAACTTTAGCACCACTCCAATCAATGGTGTGCCCTGTTTTGATAGCATGTTCTGCTACGGCAGATGCCACATAAAAGTATTCCATGAAGTGAGAGCTCTTTGGTGTTCTTCATTCTGTGTTTTAGAGAACGCCTAGTCTGTCCAATATTATATCTCATTGCATGTGCCACATGGTATTTGGTAAATCACTCCAGTTTTTTTATTCATCTGTTCTCGGCCTTTCGCATGCACAAGAATATTTCTTAAAGTCTTATGTGGCTTACAACATGTGCTCACATTCAAAGGACTAAAAATGCTTCTTATACTCTCCGAAACATTCTTGACATACGGCAGGACTACTGTTGCAGCTGGTTGTTCATCTGATCTTTATCTTTTGATCTTCTTTGATACTCTTTGAATGAAGCAATGAGGATAGCCATTGGACATCAAAGCAGATGTGATATGTCTATCCTCCTCAAGCTTATCATCTGTTTTACTACATATCACTTCAGCTCTGTCGAATAATGTCCTAGCAACTGCAAACTTGTGTTCTGTTGGATGGTGAGAGCAAAATGGCAAATACTGGTCAGTGTGAGTCTTCTTTCTAAAGACTTTTGTTACTATCATAATAGCACTGATGAAATGTTTGCTGAATTAAAACTTAACATGGAATAGTGAAAATACTAAATAATTGTATCTATAAGTATGTCGATACCTAGTCACACAGGACATTATAAGATTATCAAGGTGTAATAATGTATTAGTATAAAAACTACTACTTACGTCCAATGGATAGATATATACTTTGTGACTCAGTACCAGCCTCATTTGTTACATTACACTCATATTTGCCAGTGTTGGACTCCATAACTGAATCTATCCCCAAAGTGAAGGTAGTTGATGTTTCTGATGTGGAACTAATTGGCATTCCATTGTGATACCATTGAAAGGAATAACTTGGAGGATTACCTCTTACTACAGTACAAGTAAGAGTCACAGCTTCACCTAATCTAACTCTAGGTCGATCCATGACTTCTAGCATCACCTGAGGTAAAACTGTAAATAAAAATAAATAGTTTCGTTGATATATCAACTAGAATAAAACTATGCTTACACACAATGACAGTTTGCTATCATGTTCCCAAATAGGAGAAAATAACATTACATATGAGAACACACAAAATGTAACATCACATTAATTTCAAAATTAGAGTAACTCACTGCAGCTACAAAATCAGCTAACTAGTTAGTAGCCATGATATACTGTGCATATGATTAATTATTGGATGATAATTGATCATGGTTGCTAGGGCATCACATTCTTTGGGTGCAAAAAACCTGCGAAATAGGCCTAGCATGCTAGGGTGTATAACACTTACTTCTGCTTATCCCTGAAGCTATTTTATTACTGCAGGCTAGCAAGCACTATTAAAAGAGAGAACCTGCCAGGATTAAAGACTAGAGGTATATCTCATCTTAAGATAGACCATTCGTTCACCATGTAGGACTTCACTTTAGTGAGCGGCTACCGCACAAGTTTAGAAGCTAAATTTTTGTTTCTATAAAATTCAATATATGTCATTGTTTTGGGTTACCCCCTTGTGACTCAAAGCCTTGGCAAAGCATGAACCAATTTGATTCTCTCATTCCAGAGTAGTACACAAAATAAACCCATTACTTTATTACGCGAGGATTTTAATTATAAATTGACTCTGCCCTACCCCAAACATACATGCACAATGGTTAGTAAGGCACAACTGCATTTCATGTGAATTAATTTTTTTTCAAAACCAGGGCACGACTTCTGGTAGAAAACATTAGAGTGTGCTACTAAAAGTAACCATGCATTGCAATGTTATAACACCCTTAATGCTTTTCTTGCTCTTTGTAAAAGTCATGCAAATGTGTTAAACCTAAAGAATAATACTATTGATGAACTAATTTTGGTCATCAACAAAATAAAACTTGAGAATCTTGTTTTTTCTTAGTTGCAATGTAAGCTTCTCAAGCCTCAATCAGTTTCTTTTCCCATTGCTACACTACAACTTCAAAACTTCCTCAATTCTGCTTTATTATTTTTTTCAAATTGATCAATATTCCAATATTCATGACATAATTGCAGTGTTGTTTTGTTTCTAGAAATAATTTTGAAATAAATTTTTGCTATAAGGTCAACATAATACCTGTGTGTGAAGTTTATGTTCCATTCTTAGTTTCAAAGCAGTATATTAATTCTGTATTTAAACTTTTCCAATACAATTGTCTAGCAGACTTAATGCCAGAAAAAGCAATGCCCACAACAATTCAATGGATTTGAATAAGCTCTGCAAGTGTTTCAGAGTGTATTCTAACAAGCCAGGTTTATGCATGACCGTCTCACATTACTTTAAAGTGTAAATAATATTGGTAAACAAGTGATATAGATAGAAATTAATAATAGCTATATATCCTATAATGAGTGAAAAAAATTATAATTATAGCTTATAGCAACATAAGGCAAAATTTTTTATTCAAACAAAACACATAAGTGAAATACCACCGAGTTGCAATTTATAGCTTATAGCTGGAGAAGGGACCACTGCAGCTTAAATAAATTTGGTTAAAATAATGGAAGCTTATGAAGCATATGAATTAAACTTAAGCTAATTTCTGTGGTTATTGCACTATACCCCTCTATAGCATTCTTAATCTGAAAGGAAGTGTATTTTCCATATACCTTTTGTGCTCAAGAATTATTGATGATTAATGCTAAGAATTTAATAAGCTACTCTGTAGATAAAGACATACAAGCTGAATAACAACAATACCTTGTACATATACTCTGGCTGCACTTGTAGAGTTGAATTGAGAATTACTTCCAATACATATATACACTCCATCATTTGTTGGGTATTGTGCATTCACTATATATAGAGTAGATATGACTCTTCCTGGTGTTACAACTCTATTACTTCTACGTTGAGGGTGTGTGACCACATCAGTCTGATTGAATGTGATAGAATTGTTAAATGTCCATCTTACAGTGGGCGTTGGACTTCCAATGGAGCTACAGTTAATGTTGACATTGTTTCCTTCTAAAATCACAACATCTTGATTGCTAACTGAAGTGCTTGCAGTTTCTGCATTAAATAATTATAAAATTAAACAAAATGTACAATTTTGGTTGAAGTTGCCAATAATGGGTGTTAAGCTTATACAACTAACTTAAAACAAAAGAGAATAGCTTAAACTATCAAATTGTTAAAAAAAATGAATCACTTCTAAAGAAATAAGAGACTGGGATGAGACATGTAACCAACATATTTCCGTTTTTTATTTTCATGATTAAAAACTAAGTTTGAAAGATATTTAATTCTGCAGACTTTAGAGATATTGTATTAATCAATCACCTTGGAAATGGTCTTTAAAATCATTATGTATCATTGTACGAAAAGATCTGTGTTTCTATATTCTATATTTTGAGATTACATAAAGTGATGAGAAAATGTGTAATTACTAATCATACCGTTTTCCAGCAACAACAGTCTTAAACACAAACACCATGAAATTAATCTAATTTATAATGCACTGTACTGTAAGTAAACTGAGTTACTGGGGTATTGATGTCCCATGGTTGACCTCAGCAGACAGTGTCGCCCATTTTTAATGCATATGTACAATACATACACAATTCTCACTTGCTATTATTATCAAATTTGATAACAAATAATATGTAATTAACATTTATATTCACTAAGACTGACCTAATCTAATTGCAAAAATTGTAGTTCCAGTTCCAGCCTGTCCAGAATAAAAAACATTATACTCTCCATAATCATCATTGGTAGTTGTTTCTTTGAAATAAATCTCATCAAAGTAGAATAATTGACTTGTACCAACATCCATAGCATCTCGCGTCCAAATAATACCACCATGACCTCCACTAGCAACCACTTCCAGTGTCAACTTATCAGGTACAGAAAAATATACAGCAGAAGGAGATAGTCGTACAGGACCATTTATCTGACCTGTAATATACATTAGCACCACACATTTATAATCACATTAAAATAACTCAATTGTTGAAGTTAATAATAACTAGTAATGAAAGAAAACATACAATAATAAAGATTGAGTTCATTAGTTAAGTAAACAAAAAGTTCAAGAAAAGAAATCCAATGATATGGCACAGATGTTGTAAATTTATTTTGGTATAGATAGTTTCAACTTCTTCTAAGCCAGTCTTTTCAAAATACTTCACAACTTGTTAGTTGTTCTAGTATATAACTATGTTAAGCAAAAAAAAAAGTGATCAAAACTGAGACAAAAAAAATGGTGATCATTGTGTACAAATTGTAAATAATATCTGCATGATTGCTTAAGCAAGCAAGGAAAATTGTTTATGAAAACTGTTATCTGCACTTAACTTTCAATTCATTCTATAGTACAAATCTAGGGTAGGTTTATGCAACAATTATTACTTGTCTCATTATTTCATTACTGTCACTGGTGCCATTGATATCCCATATTGGTCAGATGTTGCGGCTATGTTTAACACTGTGGATTAAACGTTAAAATTGGTGCTCACAGTTGATGGGTTGAGTATATTACACAATAAACTTTCTTAAGCAAGTTTTTGACAAACAAGAGTATAGTTTAACCATATGGCATGTATAATCAGAACCCAAAGTTATTTTATTTACCAGAAAATATTAGAGTTCCACGCAATTATTGTGCAAAAGTAAAGATACCATTGTCCGGCCATATCTATATAATAATACGCTTGTGTGTCAGTAACGACGACGACGAGGGTGTGTGTATTCATGAATAATTCATGAGCTTTGTATCGTTCGGTAAAGCGTCGTTCATTTATGGTAGGTAAATTATCGCCACAATCAGTAGAACGTGCTGGTTACTTCTAAAAATCGGGTGCAATTGACGATGGTAGGCGGCGTAGGTTTCAAAAAGGAAGGCGAATGTAGGGAAGAGAAGGTTAAAGGCTATTAATCATAACTGAAAAGCGGATGGAATCGGCGAGGTAAGGGGTGTAGGTTTAAAATGGAAGGGAAGAGAAGGCAAAAAGGCGAGCAATTAATTATAACTAAAAAGCGGGTGGAATAAACGAGTAAAGGCTGGGGTTAGTTTTCAAAAGAAATGCTGAAGTACGAAATAAAAGACAAGCAACCTTAACCAGTGGTAGAGAATGATAACTGACTAAGATAACTTGTGCTACTGTATTCTTACTTTACAATACGTCAAGCACCACTATGTGGCGTCAAACACCACTATGTGGCGGGGTACTTGCTAGTAGGCTTAAATTCAATATTTTTTGTGTTATTGGCAAACGCTTTAGAAAATTTTGTTGGTTTTGTATGGCATTAATATGAATACTTCCATTAAAATAGCAGTGAGTAATTACAGATAGTTTATATAAAATTTCCAATACTGTTCATACTGGCAGTTTTGGTAAATGAAGAGCTCTAACTCATTCATTAACATCCTAGCTATAAAACTAAGAATTTGTCCAAAGCTTTTTTTCCCAAAGAAACCAATTCAGTAAATATTTTATCGATACAGGTGAACAATGGCACCATTATCAAAAAGACTTAGCACAATAATACCAAAAAATTCTAATATATTCAGTAAAGTAATGCACATATTAGTTGTTAACGTATGCCTACATTCTTTTTTGCCAAAATTGGCTTAAAATATATCTTACTGTTGATATGATTGTAGAAAAAAAATTGCATAGGATAGTCTTTTAACATAGCATTAACTGATTGTGAAAATAGTTGTATCAGAGGGCTTCCAATCATAACCTCCTTGATGCACTACTACATAAATTGCATTAAGCCACAGAAACGGTTCAAACTTTGAACAGTAGACTTGGACATGTCATCTTGCAACTGTTTTAATCACACAAGAATTAGCAGTAGAAGAATCATCAGCCCTTATTACTGCAATATACAATGTCAGGCTGGCATACCGCATTATGCAACACTTCCTCTAACATAGCATCGTATACTTCACACAATTCTATGTCACAATTACTTTTTTAGTACTTTTGCAGTGGAGGAACATAACAGGTAGTAGGAGTCTGTATCATGGTTTAGCCACAGTTTTAATCCATTGCAGATACATGGCGATAGTCACTATCGGCTAATATTTAAATATAGAAAAATAAATACCAGAGTATAGGACGTATTATTCAATTGTTGAGAGTCCAAGCCTAATAATTATAAACAAAATGCTGCCTGAATCTCATTGTTCATCAGCAATGCCAGCAAGTATTGGTATTACACCTTAACCAGAATAGTTTTTGCACAATAATAGCAAAGAACTCTAACACATACATTCTGGCCAGTAATGTAGCAGTAGGAACTGCTGCCATGCACTAACTATGCTTTAGTTAGCCAAAAATAATGCTTAACATAGCTCATTTATGTTGATATAGCTAGTTGCAGAGAAATGACATAAAAAAGTTGCTTATCATAACGTTTACTGTTTGTAGAGATATACATACGAGAGTGTGTACTTGTTGCTCTTCAATAAACAATGTTGAGTCGGAAAAGTTATTCATGCTTTGAAAAGTAGAAATATTGTGGACATGTCATCACGCTAAACTCTCTAATAACATCAGAATAAAAAGCAACAGAATTACTATCTAGTCACTGACTATTAACACAAAACACACTGTCAAGCTAGAAAAAAAACTGCATCATGATTTTTGCATTGTCAGCTTTTTACACTAGAAATTTTTAATGCTACAGCAACCCAAAGCACTTCTTATCTACAGCCTTAATGTTCAAAATATTTTAGTGTCTGTTAAGAAGCCTGCTACTGAGTATATGTTTTCACGTGTGGTACTAAATTCTAACTTTTTGACATTATAGCTAATGATATCTATTCTGCATGAACCAAAAAAAAACAGAGTGAGCAAGTCCAACTGGACAAAGAAAATAGTGTAATGTTACAATGTAAATGGCTCTAAATGAGTGAGAGAGAAATCTAAAATTAGTGTACTCTAATTAGTGTGACTAAGGTTGTGCAGTTGACGGAGTTGGATAATATTGTGTACAAGAGATTGTTTTTAAAATAAACTGTAGTATAATCAAAACATTTCCCTATGTATCGCTTAGTATAAACAATAGCAAGACTAGAAGTCTGCAAATATAACTTCTTTTCGTCAACACTACATGAGTATATAGGAAATAGAAAGAGTATAACAGGATAAACAGTGTACTCATCAGACTCTATTATTTATATATACATTAGAATTTTTCAGCATGACAATAAGGTAATGCTTGTGCTTTAAAGTCAGGTGAGTGCATTAATAGTATTAAGTCAAATGTTGGAATTTTTTAATACTTTTGTCACTTGTTAGATCATAGATTTAAGTGCATATAGCTCTCAAGTGGACCTGTTACATTATATAAGATTACGTTTATCAGGAGGACAACATAACAGAAAAAAATATTGTGCTAAAAAGATGTGAATTCATAAAAAAAACTGTTTTAAAAAGAATTGAGAGTAATTATTTTTCATACAAAATGACAAAAGAAAGTTTTGATATCCTTCTATTTATTACGTCAAAGGCACATTACCACCAAAATATTGAAACCAAATTAAATTTTATCATTTTCTAGCTCAGCCTATGTATTTCTAACTAACCAGTGTCTAATCTCAGCAGAACTGTGCCAAAAACTTGAGAGTTATCACTCATAAATATACATTGATAAATTCCTGCATCAGATTCTTGGAAACTGAAGGAGATAGTGGATTTAAGTCGACCATTTGCTTCCATTGAATTATTAGGAGTTGTCCTAACTGATAATCCCTTGTGCAGCCATTGTGCTGATATAACAGAATACATGTTAGTCTCATCATCCTCATGGCCAGCAGTGAATGATAATGTAATAGATTCATTGACATAAGCTGCTCTTCGATTGGCATATAGTCCAGTTGTTAGAGTATCCTGTTCAGTTATTCTCAACACTCCTGAAGCATTGGACATAACTGGAATCAAAGTAGTAATCATAAGTCTCTTACTCAAAAAAACTAGCAATTGTCAAATTTATATACCAGACTCAAATTAAAGGATTGCTTAAGACGTAATTATTGCTTATAAACTATGAAATATATATTTTTATGTTCGCATATAAAATTATTGGGGAAAGGGGGGGATTAGGGTAAACGAAAAATAATATGGAGATATGGAAATGGAAGCTGATGAAGAAGTGGCAATGGCTGTAGCATCAAAGGCTGTTTTAAGTATAAAGGGTTGTGGTTTCTCTTGACTTGTGTGGGACATGACTAAACTTTGTTATTGTTACTTCAACCTTGTAAAAACAATCATTCTTTCATTTAGTCAGAGCTCATTAATTTTCTAGCGACTAAAAAATTTTTTTGAAAATTACGATACGTGCATACATAATAGGGAAGTAATCATGTTCTGTGATATATTTCATTGTTTGTATTCAAATTTCTTTTAAAATGTATTCTAATACTATAATTATACAGAATTACAATTCTCTATATGGGTCACATTCTTTGTAACAGTAGCAAGTCATGAAGCCACACGTAGATAAGTAACTATATGGTTGCTATACAAGGATGAAGGCTAGATCTTCTGAATTGTGTTGTAGGACAATGCACTAGTCTTCTATTGCTTTCTAAGCTGAAAAAACAGTATATTTGTCTCATGGTGTCTCAAAGCATCTTGCTCATATCTCTTACCGTCACAATTATTTCTTTATAACAATTATTGTAATGAAAACTAGTAGTGAAAACTTGACAGATGCGGATCAAAGCTATAAAAATGTAGTTAAAAGAGGCACCTTCAATATTAAATGCAGAGTTGTCAAAAACTGCTCAAAAATAGTTTTGGTGCTGTCCAACTTATTGACACATGGGCATCAATTGTCCTGAATTGATCAGGAAAATCCCTTTTTAAAACATTTTTTTCCCCACAATTATTCACTTTGAGGACTTATATATTAGCGAATTGACGTGACTGTCAATCTAAGCTGAATTAACAAAAAAAATTTTGAAATAACAGGATACTAAAGATCATTAGCGCCGCATGCCATTACTGTGTTAGTTTATTCTATAGTGCTAACTGCTTGAGTAGAGATATCTTTGTTACACGCCATGGCTGAACACTAAAGCATGACCATACATAAGTTTCTCCAATGCGAGAGAATAAGTGGGAAAACTATTATTAGATCACCCAAATAGATGCTCCCACATCTACCTGGTAAAAGTATCAGGGAAGGTTTTGGACATGGGTTTAGCTATGAGTCCTGTAAGTGTTTGTGGAGTAGGGTCAAATATAAAGTTGGCAATGGAGAGTCTAACAGTTACAGACATTAATGCATTTATTTGACTCAGAACTCTCCGAGTGTAGTGTAAGTGGTCCACTATTTGTGTGACCACCAAATTCTTGTTGCTAACTGGCATGTTATTATAATTAAATGAATGAGTGTTGCCCAAATGGGTGTGATCAGTTTTTGCTCTTTCTTGCTTAAATTATGTATGTATTATTAATTTCTGAAGTGTATGCTGACACCTACTATATTATAAGATTTAAGGAGGTTTGAGATTGTTGTAGCCTAACAAATTGTTGTTTATCCAGTAATTTAATAATTATATTTTTGTGACATGAGAATAAGCCCTGAAGTTGATGAAGCAGAAGTAATATTTAACTTGTGGCCATGTTCTGATCTGCAGATATCAGGCTCACCTATCTTCTCAACTAAATACATCTTTGGGTACGAAAATTATACCCACCTAGTACAAAACATGTGCCTTTATTTAGCTAATTAGCCAAACATAATATGTCCCAAAACTACACTTGTTGAACTTTTTAAGCAGGTAATATCAATTTAATTTATGTTTCTATAAGCAAAAAAAATTTTTTTGAAGGTGTATAATAACCTACCTGTTATAGGAATTATGACCCCTTTTGCAGCCTCTTGTCTGTCTTGAGCAATACATTGATATATTCCAGCATCTGAAAGCATTACATTATCAATTTTTAGCATCAAAGTGGTGGAGTTGCTAGAATTTAGGGATCGCCTTATAAATACATGAGAAACATCTTGTACGAGTTCTACTCCATCTTTATTCCATGTTACAGACAGTGTATGGGTTGCGTTAACATTACAGATCAGCCAGATAACTGATCCTTCTACTACTCTAGATGACTGATTGTACAATGAATCAGGAAGAGTAGCTACAGACAACTGAGCTTGAACTTCATGACCTGCATTAATATAATTAGCCTATCATTGAAAAATTATGTTACATAATTATAAAGAACAATACAAAAGCGGCATCGGTAAAGTTCAATGTTTCAAAATTATAACTTCAAATTGTTGGCAGTAAATAATTTGTAGTGATGAGGGAAAGTCTAACTCTCTTTATTAAGATTGTATTAAATAATTTGACAATTTGAATTATAATTGGTGATTTCAATTCTCCTACAAAAGTTATCTGAAGATGCAGCTAGTTATATTTTATAGGTGACTAGTGGAATTCACCAATATTAATCCCCAGTGCTCTAATTGAAGGGAAGGATTCATTATATTTAAGTTAAAACATATGTAATTTCATTATTAAATTAAAGATTTGAACGTATTGATTTATGAATGATGAGCGTAAACCAAAATACAGAAACTCCACTCAAATTAAGCACAGTGATTTCATAAAAAAAAGTGATGAATACATGTGCATAAATTAAAAAAAAGCTACAAAGACGCTGATGGACTCTGAAACTCTCATTCTTCAGGTAATACAAAATAGGTTCAATGATTTTCTAATTCGGCATTGCTAACTTATAAGAGTAAATCATGTTCCAACAAGTATGTGGTATACCATGTGACATTAAGTAAGCAAAATGGATGTATTCCCTCTTTTGTGGATTGTCATCTATAACCTCAGTGTAGTTGTGATGTCATCCGGTTTTCAAAGCAACTATCTGATGGTTAAAAAGAGTTGCGGTTGAGAAACCTTTCCGTGTTAATCATTTCAGTAGATGTATTTGTAAATGCAGTTTGTATAACTATCAAATGTTTAGAGAAGTTCTTTTTTTTTTACATAAAGATCACTGTTACAGCCCAGTCTTGATTGTGGACAAAGCATATGGGGCCCTGCAGTGTCTAACTCACTTTACTTATTGGTTAAGTGTATCAACTATTAATTGCAACATAATATGTATTAACATTATGATGAACAATAATAGCGTATTAATTTAGTCTGATGCTAGCTTGTTTATCATTATATTATAATATTTCTCTGTTACTAGCTTTATCTAAGCTATGTAATCAAAAACAATAATTCAGATACTGTATATTATTTCAAAACCATAAATACACACAGACAGACAGACTGGTTGATAGACAGACAGGCAGGCAGACAGACAGACAGATAGACACACAGACAGACAGAAAGACAGAGAAACAGACAGACAGACAAACAGACAGCAGACAAACAGACAGACAGACAGACAGACAGGTAGATAGACATGCACATAGACAGACAGACAGATAGGCAGGCAGACAGGCACACAAGCAGACAGACAGACAGATCTAACCTTAAAGTTATGTATACTTTCAACTAATATTTTTCATGCAATCTTAATAACTGACTTGTAATTCAAATATATTCTCTTGTCTAGCAGACTAGTTAGTTTACACATACATTTACCTATAACTGTAACAATATTCTAACCTGTGAAGTAGAAATATAGATAGCAGACAAGTAAGCAAGAGATAAAAGAGTTATGCATGTCCACTGGCAGAGAACCTTTAAACCACAGGAAAAAAATTCCGAGCTACACACCCGTATTTGCTGTACAGTTTTGTGGCTCACTAAATTTACCCGATCTGATATAAGTCCCACCCTGCAATGAGTATGACTTTATGAATGGACTGATAATCGTGATTTGCGTTTATTACCGCGAGCTGACGTATCTGATCAGAGGGCAGCCATCACGTGACTTTTTATCCTACTTTTGTAATTTCTTTCATTAACCCTCAGCGCGCATGCGTGAGAAGGTATAATAGTCTTCCTGTCTGTCTGTCTGTCTGTTTTCTGTATGTGTATGTCTGTCTGTGTGTCTGTCTGTCTATCTGTCTGTTACGCCCTGATTTTGCAGATAACTGACAATTAACCGTTGGTTTAGGTATGAACTTACTCAGAACGAAATTTAGGACCTTTATTGCGCTACTTTTTGAATTTCAAGCAATTTGTTGAGAAAACGCGAAGCTTTGAGCTCCGCGTAGGTACCAGCATTTATGAGTAACACGCCCCCTAACGTCACGTCATAATCACATGAGCAAATAATTTCTTTGCAGCCAGCGGTGTAGTTTGCTTTTTGCTCTGGGAAATTATCGCAGTTGAAAGAAGTGAAGTTCGTAGAAAATGCGTATACGGGTGAGTGTTTTTAGCTTGTTTTGCTTCTCTTATGAAGACAGCGTTTCCATGTATCATTTTCTTGCTCCAGCTATATTCACAGGGGGAAAACTTGAATTAATGAAGTGGCAAATATTTGTTCTTTTGGAAGGAGATTATATTGTAATAGCTAGGTAGTGGTTAATAGGCTGAGAGTTCCCACCTTTGGTGCTACATTCAATACAATGTTTAGCTTGCAGCCATTTAAGTTGCTCCTTATATTTTTCTAACAAATAAATGCTCAGTGAAATTTACCATAGCCCACATAGAGACATAGATAGTGACAATGGAGAGGTAGAACAGTTTCAATCTCCCTCTATTCAGGTATGCATATAAGGGAACACATCACTGTTAGGTCAAATTAACTCCAACCCAGCTTGAAAGTTTCATGGTCCAAAATTGCCCCATTGTCTTATACATTTAAGAGAAAAAATGTATTATAATTACTGCTATATATCTGTAATTGGCACCATTTATAGGTTGATTTAGGTAAGCTACAAGTTCAGAACCAGATGGTTTGGCATTTCAACTCCATCTAGAAAAAAGTGTGCGGAAGCTGATCGTAAGAAATTACAATTCAATGACTGCATCTGTTGTTGTGAATTCCCCTACCATGTGTGCCTCAGTAATTCTAAACTTGCCATAAACATTAAGTCTGAAAGGGGAGTTGTGTTCCCCAAGCATAATTCAAATGTAAGCGATATCATTGAAGCTTTGAAGCATTTTCACTGGAGCACAGTGCTTTTAGAAAGGTACAGAAAGTACACCAATTTCTGTGCTCAGTTATTGACCTATTCAAAAGTGAACAACTTAAAATACGACATTTCTTGTCCACATAGTCTGCAAAGACTTAGAATAAACTTAATGACTTAAAATAGTTGAGAAATAAATATCTCTTCTAGAACTATTTAGCTTGAATTGGACGTACTCATTTACTTTGTATCCATTTATTCAAATATCTTCCCATCTTGTATTACACTCCCTTTTCCTAATGCCAGTCTTCAACATACTATTTTCAGGGGTTGTATTTCTATATTGTTTAAATATTAAACTCTTTATACACCCTAAGAGTTAACCAGGTGATTGGGAAGCCCTAGCAACTGTGGTGGCAGCCTACTTTCTAAGTGTTCAGTTAACCCTGAATAGCTTTCGATCAGGTGGCCATCAGTTAATCCTGACTGACCCGGTTCCCTCACAACAATTATGAAATCATAAATTAAAGTGTCCTACATATTATTTCCTAGTGCTCTATCTGTGCACATGTACATTCTCTGACATCAGAGTTTACAGTTGAGTTAGTATTCACAAAACTAACTCACAAAAATTGAAAACCAAGAATTCAGCTAGTAAATACTAATTAATTTGATCCTTTGTCTGCTTCAACTTCTAAGTTAAAAAAACTAGCAAGCATATTGAAATGCCAACATTCATTATTGTACAGATTCAGAATCCTGTACAATAATATATATGTATAATAATTATACATAATTATAATATATTAATATATCTGTATATTGTATAATACCATAAGTAATAATGTGTTCATTATTCTACAAGTGGATCTTTTAGCACACATTGCATATTTTTTTCAATTTTCTAGATTTGTTCTTTTATAATTTTGTAAATTTTGTTAGAAATTGTGCATGGTAAAATATGGTTTTGTCCAATTGCTGTTAGTACTTTTCAATCTTTCAGTTCTTTTTTATAGTTGTGGTTCTGTTTTGAGATTTCTTGCTATTGGTATTTGATTCTATTTATTATAACTTAAGTACCATTGTTAGTTGTTGTATTGGGTTTCAGTGCACACAGTTACTCCAACACATGACATATATTCAAGTAGTTAGTTTAATTAGTACTGATTCATGAGTTTTTTGTTTATCACAAACATTTGAAAGGTCCTTACAATAATTTTATTTTATTTTATTTAATAAAAATGATATGAACTTTTTTTGACTTTACATGGAAAAAAATAATACTCGTGAATTCTATTATTAAAAAATAGTAGTTTAAAATACAAAAAAATATGAACGAGTTATAAATATCACTGTTCAATATGGTTTTTAGTCTTCTCCTGGCATTACAGCATAGGTACCCTCTTTATTTTTCTCCACATGAATTGTTATGTCTTCATAACTTTGACTTATTTCTCCTCTAGCCACTTGGTTTTGTGTATTTTCCGTATTTTCATAAGTAACTTCATTGACAGCACTTCCTGTTGCTGTTCCACTGTTGCCTGGCATCTTATGACTCTCATATGCCTTACACTGGGTAAATGAAAACACTTCAATTCCTACATTTTCAACAACACTGCTTCTCATCCTTGGCATGTAATCAATAGTGTCATACTCATGCAAGTCATTGCTCTGATATGAAGGCATCTCTAATGGCTGCTGTTGAAATTGTTGCAGCTGAACTTCAGATGATCTAATGCAATCAATAATGGCAGTAAAGTACTTCACTATACATATAATTATATTAATTAACTTTAATTTACACTGTGTTTGTAAACTAAAAGCTACACTTACTTGTTTGGAATTGATTTCTTTATGAACGGCACACTACTTCTTAGTCTAAGATATACAATTATTACAAATGCAATTACCAAGATTATTAAAGTTGCACAAACAATAGATATTATTATAATTGTAGTTAAGTTAACATCTGTTGAAGGATCACTATCATTAACTATATCAGAAATACCATCCATGACACTATTAGTAACAGCATCAGTAACTTTATCACTAAATGTGGTGATAGATGTTGAACAGTCACACTCAGCTTCACTCAAGGAAGCAATTAACACAGGACAGGAAGACTTCACATCCAAAATTTGTGCTTTGATATTTACTGAAGGTCCGCTTGACACCCATTGCTGTAATATTTGTACAAGATCAAGTGCTGGCACTTCTGATGTGCCCTGAACTTGTGCTCTATAGGTAACAAATTCTTGTGAGTTGGCAAAGCATTGAAATCCTCCATTCATAATTGCAGTATTCATATCAATATTACACTGGCACTGTTCTATTAATAATAATGTAAGGTGAGAAATGATGTCCTGAGATTTTTCAGAAGGACTATCATTCTGATAAAAAAAGAACATTACAACACAATGAAATTCAAATAATCGAGATTCACTTACTATGTATATATTGCAAGAAGTGCCTATCTGGAGGACAAGTTGAAATAGTTCATCTATATAATGGAAAATTGATTAATAAAAAAAAACATTTATATAGTGTATTTCATCCAAAAAAGTAACACAAAGCAAGTTTCTATAATATTTTACTACAGAATATTACAATGATTTTAATTTGTTTGTTGTTAATGATTTTTCCATTAACGCAAATTAACTTTCTGTCTTCTATTCTTTAAGGTCTAACCGAGAATAAATTTAATTCATTTTGGTCAATTATTGGTCAAGTATCCATAATGTTGTATATGTAATTTGTATAATGTAAACTAATTTTAAGGGTAATGGCTGAAAAAGTTTCCAAATTGCAAAATTCATACCTCAATGTAACTATAAATGATATCCTAAGATCATTATCCATCTGTTATCAGAATTAACACTATGATGTTTACTTTCTATTAGAATGGTATCATTTGCTATTATTTCCGTATTCTTAATTTAACAGTTTTATTTTTTTATTTTTGTAACAATAGAAATGCTATAACTACAGTAAGATGTTTCACTTAACCTATGAAGCAACAATAAAACTCATATATACAGTACATGACAAGTGAAGGTAATGGCGTTAAAATTGAGATTCCATCGATTTACATTGGCCAGTTTGCTATACTTTAAATGTGTTCACTCAATATAATATTAAGCTCGTGTGCCAGTTGACGGACAACGACCGTGTGTGTATTCATGAATAATTCATGACTTGGTCAGAATTGGTAAAACATCATCGTTACCTGAATGGGAAAAACATTTCACAAGGGACAAAGTAGGAGGGGAAAAATACTATCTTCTCATTGATTTAGCTTTGTCAATTAATTCTTGTGCCTCTGATGTGTCAGAAAATGTGGCTGATGCTGATGCATCATGAGGGGTTGCTGATTGAGGTTTGGATTTAGGTTGTGGACCTTGATCAAAAATGATAAAATCATCATGTGAAATGGGAGGATCACAACTGATAGTGGAATCTGATGTATCTGAAGCATTAGATGGGGGTGGTTGAGAGTTGGGTAATGAGGTTGGGGTGGTTACAATGGGTGAAACTCTGGGTGCTAAACTTTTAAATGATTTACCCTTTTTTCCTCTGCCCGTCATGATGTAGGGTAATGAGAAACAATTATAACCAGTGCTAGACCAAAATAGATAGGAATCACAAAACAGACTGAATATAACTTGCTTGCTTGTTGCAGCTGAAACGAGAGAGAATAAGATGTCCTTCTTTGAAGGTTTGATACGACTGGAACAATGAGAGTTTCTACAAAATGAGTTCAGTATACTTCCTTGTAGAAATGTAGTAGTGAGTTTCTTCCAATCCAAGGTTTCAAACTTGAGAATGGAGAAGCAGTAGATAGGGGTCTTCCTTCTTTATGAAGTTGAAGAGTCAGGGAAAGTGCCTTCCTTCTTGTGAAGTTTGAAGAGGTAGAAATCTTCCTTCTTGGAGAAATTGAAGATAGGAATAAGACAAAGTCAAGGTAAGGAAAGTAGCTTGTGATGGTGTGAGTCGCTGAATCCACTACTCAAATTCTGATAAGAACTCGAGCACCGTCTGCCACCATGTGTGGTAAAATGCAACTCTAGGTTCAGAAGGCTGCCACCAGTTCTTGCTGTTCAAATGCTTAAGTATCCTAAGCTGATTAAAGCTTTACACAGAACCTCCCGTACAATGGCTAAATTGATTAAGAAGTTAAATGTAATTCGGACAATTTTTCAGCATGAGAGAAAACAAGACAAAAGAACAGATGCAAGAGTGTTCCTTTTATAGAACATGGTCCTGCACAAGCTTACACAAGGCCAAAAGCCAGAGTTTACAAATTGCAAACTAGCTTGTAAACCAATAGTTCACACTTGGTTAGCAGATGGTTAACAACTTTTGTAACTAGCTTGTATACTCTTGGAACGGACACTAGTTAACAAGCCAGTTAACAAACTTGCAAACCTTGAGTGTAACTCATTGGCAACCACTTTGACAAGTCCGCAACTTTTTGGAAACCACTTTAACAAGTCTGCAACTTTTTGGAAACTTCCATGACATGTCTGTTACGATTTGGTAACTACCTGAACAGATTGGTAACTTCTAGGTAACCACTATAACTGATCTGCAACGCCTTGGTAACCACCCTGACAGGTCTGGAACTTCTGTGATAACCCCCTTGTATAAGTTTGCCAACTTCATGAAAACCACTTGATAACTTGGTTAATCAACTCAACAGAATTTTTAATTGGAAATAGCTTCAAAACAAACAAACAAATAAAACAAGCAATGCAGTAATTGTTAAATTAAGTCTCTAATTGTCTTCATTGCCTTCATCCGCAAATAGAAACTCGGTCACTTGATCTAATGTACACAAACAACAGTAAGAATTCATATAATGTAAAATATTCACAAATATTTGCCTTACCTTCATCACTAGGCTCAGTTTCTACATTCTGGCCTATAAGAGAAAATATACTTCATTATTACAATGAAAAACAACAACAACAACAACAACAACAAAAAATCAAATTACAGAGATATCATTACCCAACAGGTCATAAATACAAATAATCTGGGAGGTCTTGCTATGAGTTAGATATTTTAATTAGTTCTATTCATTTGTGCCAATTTGTCTACGTATCTGAAAAGTTGATCAGAAAATTCTTACAGTGGAATCAGAAAATTGTTAGCTAAGGCTTCTGAGATACAGAAAATTAAGAGTTATGAACAAACCTATTGTCATTATTACAAAAAAAAAAGTCTTATTGTATTCAGCACTAGCTAGAATTTTTTCTCACACGTAATTCCAATTATTGAAGAAAAGGATATTGAGGAGTCTAAAAGCTACTTGGTATAAATATAATTTATATCAGAATAATTTAGAATATATCAGTATAAACTAAACGGGCAAGTATCAGACCAAGGGTGTCAGTGTGATTGGGTAAAGGCACCTGAAAAGTATCGGCATAACACATAAGGGTATCAGCATAAACCAGGTAAAGGGTGTCAGCACAAATTATCTATAGGATGTCGGCACAAATTAGGTAAAGGGTAGTCTATCAATTAGGTATACAATGAGCGAATAGGAGTATAAAACGAAAAAATCACTTTCCCTTCTATTACAACAAAGACGATAAAATAAATAGCCTATTCAATTGATGCTTTCAAGGGAGCACAGATTCTCTACAATGGACTAGTTTCAACTTTGTAGGACTATTTTCAACTTTGTCAGAGTAGTCAGAACTCTGATGGGTAGCAAATGTGAACTTTAAAAGTACGTAGCATAGGGAAACTACTAAAAAGAGTCCCTTCTAACCCCCTCCCCCCCCCCAAGAGTATTACCACTTTTCTCAGTTAGAACCTGCAGATTATAGTAATTTCTGCCTACAATACCTGAAAGTTGTATTTTAGAGTAAGTAGTATTCAAGGACTGACTTGTATTAAATTTAGAATTCCCATGCTCTTCAGAAAGAGAAATAAACTCTCAAAAATCTCCTACACCATAATATGAAATTTTCACGAGCAGAAAATCTATCGTAGCTAGGTTTATTTGCAGCATAATCTATATGGATTAGGTAAAGTGTGTCAGCCAGGATTAGGTAAAGTTCACCACCAAGGATTGGGTAAAGTGCACCTCCAAGGAGATTGGGTAAAGTGTACCTCCAAGAAGATTGGGTAAAGTGCACCTCCAAGAATAGGGTATAGTGCACCACCAATAATTGGGTAAAGTGCACCACCAAGGATTGGGTAAAGTGCACCTCCAAGGAGATTGGGTAAAGTGCTCCACCAAAGAGACTGGGTAAGGTGTACCACCAACGATCGGTAAAGTGTATGTCAGCACGGATGAGGTATTAAAATTTTATCAGCAAGAATTATCGTATCTCGTTGAAATAGCTCGCGCCCAAAACAGGCCCAGAGGGCTTCATTTAAGGTGGAGCCTGGGGGGGCCAGCCCCCCTTAGCTGAATTTCACCCACTGCCCCTTCCCCCAGCTGAATTTCATCCACTGCCAATCCCCCCTTGGCTGAATTTCACCCACCACCCCTCCCCTTCCCACTTAGCCGAATCTCGCTCCCCTTGCACTACTCTGACATGTTCAGTCCATGAAGAAAATTAACAGGCAAGATCATTTGACACTCTTCAGCTGAAAGAGCTGGTTGTCAATTACATGCCAACAAAGTATATATTCAAATTTGAGTGGATATCATTTGAGGGAATTGTATTCCTGTTATGACTGCCTCTGTAAAATAAAGCTTTTCACCAACAAAGTTAATTAAAAGTTGCCTTGAGAAGCTGTTCGAAAGATTTAAGTTTATCTTTTCTAATGAAAGTAGCGCATAGAGTAAAGTTAAACTAAGTGAGAGTGAACTTGAAGATATAGAAATTACATGGAGCAGGAAATCACGAAGGATTGCCGTTTAAATTATCTTGACTGATAGTACCAATATTATTCGAAGTTATCATTCATTTTCCTTTATATTTGCTTTATTTTTCAATGCAATAGAAAAAAGTTTCGCCCCCTGATTGTTGAAAACTTGCACCTTTATGGACTATCTAAATGAAGGCCAGGGGCCAGTACTTGTTATTGCTTCTGCACCAATTTACTCGCACACCTCAAATAAGCCGTGCACATGGTAATGACCCTTTACCAAAATGTTCAAATTATCTTGTTATGCCAAAGGGTCTTTAGGTTAAGTGCATCAGCATGGATTATGCATCAGCAAGGATTAGGTGAAGAGCGTCAGCAACACCGTCATCAAGGATTAGCTGACCCACTTTACCTAATCCTTGTTATACCTGATCCATGCTAGGCACTTTACCTAATCCTTGCTTGCACACTTCACCTAAATCTTGCAGACACCTTACCTAATCCTTGCTAAAGTTGCTGAATACACTTTACCTGATCCATGCTAGGCACTTTACCTAACCTTTGCTGATGCACTTCACCTAATCCTTGCTGGCCTACTTTACCTAATCTCGTAGCTGTCACACTTTACCTAATCCTTGCTGTTACTGTACTTTACTCAATTCATGGTCACTGTACTTTACTCAATTCATGGTCACTGTACTTTACCCAATTCATGGTCACTGTACTTTACCCAATTCATTATCACTGTACTTTACCCAATTCATTATCACTGTACTTTACGGTCACTGTACTTTACCAAATTCATGGTCACTGTACTTTACCCAATTCATGGTCACTGTACTTTACCCAATTCATGGTCACTGTACTTTACCCACTTCATGGTCACTGTACTCTACCCAATTCATGGTCACTGTACTTTACCCAATTCATGGTCACTGTACTCTACCTAATTCATGGTCACTGTACTCTACCTAATTCATGGTCACTGTACTCTACCTAATTCATGGTCACTGTACTTTACCCAATTCATGGTCACTGTACTTTACCCAATTCATGATCACTGTACTTTACCCAATTCATGATCCTTGTACTTTACCCAATTCATGGTCACTATACTTTACCCAATTCATGGTCACTGTACTCTACCCAATTCATGGTCACTGTACTTTACCCAATTCATGGTCACTGTACTTTACCCAATTCATGGTCACTGTACTTTACCCAATTCATGGTCACTGTACATTACCCAATTCATGGTCACTGTACTTTACCCACTTCATGGTCACTGTACTTTACCCAATTCATGGTCACTGTACTTTACCCAATTCATGGTCACTGTACTCTACCCAATTCATGGTCACTGTACTTTACCCAATTCATGGTCACTGTACATTACCCAATTCATGGTCACTGTACTTTACCCAATTCATGGTCACTGTACTTTACCCACTTCATGGTCACTGTACTCTACCTAATTCATGGTCACTGTACTCTACCCAATTCATGGTCACTGTACTTTACCTAATTCATGGTCACTGTACTCTACCTAATTCATGGTCACTGTACTCTACCTAATTCATGGTCACTGTACTCTACCTAATTCATGGTCACTGTACTTTACCCAATTCATGATCACTGTACTTTACCCAATTCATGATCCTTGTACTTTACCCAATTCATGGTCACTATACTTTACCCAATTCATGGTCACTGTACTCTACCCAATTCATGGTCACTGTACTTTACCCAATTCATGGTCACTGTACTTTACCCAATTCATGGTCACTGTACTTTACCCAATTCATGGTCACTGTACTTTACCCACTTCATGGTCACTGTACTTTACCCAATTCATGGTCACTGTACTCTACCCAATTCATGGTCACTGTACTTTACCCAATTCATGGTCACTGTACATTACCCAATTCATGGTCACTGTACTCTACCCAATTCATGGTCACTGTACTTTACCCACTTCATGGTCACTGTACTCTACCTAATTCATGGTCACTGTACTTTACCCACTTCATGGTCACTGTACTTTACCCAATTCATGGTCACTGCACTTTACCCAATTCATGGTCACTGTACTTTACCCAATTTATGATAGAGCATACTCACATTTTACCCACTCCACACTCTTGCCATACCCAGTCCATACTCTCCCTTTACCCAATCTATACTCTCCCTTTACTCAGTCCACACTCTCCCTTTACCCAGTCCATACTCTCCTTATACAGTCCATACTCTCCTTATACACAGTCCATACTCTCCTTATACACAGTCCATACTCTCCTTATACAGTCACACAGTCCATACTCTCCTTATACACAGTCCATACTCTCCCTTTACCCAGTCCACACTCTCCCTATAAACATTCCACTCTCCCTATAAACATTCCATACTCTCCTTATACACAGTCCATACTCTCCTTATACACAGTCCATACTCTCCCTATACACAGTCCATACTCTCCTTATACACAGTCCATACTCTCCTTATACACAGTCCATACTCTCCCTTTACCCAGTCCATATTCTCCTTATACACAGTCCATACTCTCCCTTTACCCAGTCCATACTCTCCTTATACACAGTCCACACTCTCCCTATAAACATTCCATACTCTCCTTATACACAGTCCATACTCTCCTTATACACAGTCCATACTCTCCTTATACAGTCCATACTCTCCTTATACACAGTCCATACTCTCCCTATACACAGTCCATACTCTCCTTATACACAGTCCACTCTCTCCCTTTACCCAGTCCACACTCTCCCTATAAACATTCCACACTCTCCCTATAAACATTCCATACTCTCCTTATACACAGTCCATACTCTCCCTTTACCCAGTCCATGTTCTCCTTATACAGTCCATACTCTCCTTATACACAGTCCATACTCTCCTTATACACAGTCCATACTCTCCCTTTACCCAGTCCATGTTCTCCTTATACAGTCCATACTCTCCTTGTACACAGTCCATACTCTCCTTGTACACAGTCCATACTCTCCTTGTACACAGTCCATACTCTCCTTATACACAGTCCATACTCTCCTTATACAGTCCATACTCTCCTTGTACACAGTCCATACTCTCCTTGTACACAGTCCATACTCTCCTTGTACACAGTCCATACTCTCCCTATACACAGTCCATACTCTCCTTATACAGTCCACACTCTCCCTATAAACATTCCATACTCTCCTTATTACACAGTCCATACTCTCCCTATACACAGTCCATACTCTCCCTATAAACATTCCATACTCTCCTTATACACAGTCCATACTCTCCTTGTACACAGTCCATACTCTCCTTATACACAGTCCATACTCTCCCTATACACAGTCCATACTCTCCTTATACACAGTCCATACTTTCCCTATACACAGTCCATACTCTCCTTATACACAGTCCATACTCTCCCTTTACCCAGTCCATACTCTTGCTTTACCCAGCATATAGTAGGTAATGGGTAACCAGCAGGAATAAGGTAAAGGGACACTGTGGTGTTTTTTTTAGAAAAGTTTCCACATGGTATTCCACACATACATTGTTAGGATTCTCCTATTCTTAATTATGCACGAGTATCACAATACAGGGAATTCAAGAAACTAGTAGGTAAAGGGTAACCAGCAGAAAATGGTAAAGGGAAACCAGCAGAATCATGGTAAGGGCACATGCAGAAAAAAGTAAAGGTTAATCAGATAACAAGCAGGAAAAAGTTAAAGTAAAATCCTAAGCTTATACATTAACCCTGAGGTTCCCTCAAACCAATCATTTACATACTTTTAATACTGCCACTTCCAATAAGGATATTTCATTGATGAGATTCCTTCACCGCTTCTTCCGCCTCTGATGTCATATGCATTAACATCTCCAGCAGTTTAGATTGTAAATCATTTCACTCCACTAGTTGTTGCGGCCTATGCAAATAATTGGATAATAGCATAAATTGTGCACCCTCACAGTTGCTTTATGCTAGCTGCTATTTCAGCACAACTTAAGCTATAGAATACTGAGGGGGTTAAACCTAGGATCTCCAACCCCGCCTCGAATATTGGGGAAAATATAGAACAGCTTCTATGAATATTACGATCATGAAATCATGCAGTCTCATACAAGCATGTGCACCACAGTAGAATGTTTAGAAAAAGGGTGTGGTGTGGCTAAGTAAACACACAGCACCTGTCTCTTACAAGAAAAATAATTCTGCATACGACACACATCAATAATTCAATCAGCTTCAAAATGTCAGCTCAAAGTTACAATCAACTGTTCGTCACACGTTCTTTCAGTCTATTACAAGGCTACCCTCAGCCATGGGGTTAAAATAGTATAATACTTCACAAATACCTCTCTTGTTCATTAAAATTTTGAAAAATTTACATTAAAATTTTGAAAAATTACTAACATCTATATAATAACAGGGGTTCATTTAGGGGGGGAGCAAGGGAGACGCTTGCCCCCCCTTGAAGCCATTTCACCCTTCTTGAAATATTCTTAAAATTTCGTAAGCAAAATGCGAAGTTAAAAAGTGAATATTTAAGGTGAAGGGAAATGCTTAAATCATGCCCGTCTCTTTTCTCATCTTAGTTCTGCATGAACCGTGTGACACCCTTTAGATAGCACAAACTCAACCTCGTCCACTCTTAAATTGATTTCTAAATGAACCCCTGAATAATACACTTGTGTGCCAAATAACAATGATGAACGACAACGACCGTGTGTGTGTGTATTCATGAATAATCCATGAGCTTAAACAGTCTGGCCAAGCATCGTCCTTACCTCAATGGGTAAAGAGTCATCACATTCAGTAGAGAGTGATTAATTGTTACTAAAAAGTGGGAGGAATAGACTAAGGGAAGGCAAAAGTATGAAAGAGAGAAGGCAAAAGTTTCGCGCAGCGTAAGGCCACAATCATGATGGTAGGACAGAGATTCCGAAGCAGGAGAATTAGACAAAGGAAAAGGGACTCCATTACTCAAGAAGAAAAAGCTTAAGAAAGGAAATGTGAGGGTGGGATAAGAATAGCTGAGATAGTTTAAAAAAGAGAGCAGGAGATGAAAACTAATTAATTAATAGATAGTAGAGAATGATAACTGAGCAAAATAACTTCAATATGTCGAGCTCCACTGTCTGTTGGGGTACTTGCTGGTATATTGTAATATACACTATTTAATTTCCCCTTCAAAATTATTTCCTAATTTAGAATCCACCTAACCTTGCAAGCCACTTTTACTCGACTGCATAGTCCACCGCACATGTGATCTTCTTCTCTTGTTGTATAAAGTCCTGAACAATCAAATAAATTAAAAATTCTCAAGAATTTCTTCAAAATTAATGTGTACTAAATAATTATACAAACATTGTAATTAAGGCCGAGCACCTCTTATAGCAAAAATTTTGAAGGAACTATCTAAATATGATACCCTAGTAAACATTCTAATCCAGCACCTATCATTGTTCAATAGTATCTGTGTGCAGTATGCAGTTAGGCAGTACTCAAAATTACAGCACTCAAACTCATGATGTCATGCAAATTACTCTCTAGGATTAAAGAACAATATGCTCATGTGTCAATAACAATGACGACGACCAACGGTGTGTATTCATGAATAATTCATGAGCTTAAACAGTGTGGTAAAGCATCATCATATCTTGATTATGTCATCCCATTCAGTTGAAGGTGATTAATAGTACACTAAAAAGCGGAAGGCTGAGGTAGTGAAATCACTGAGTAAAAGCAGCATAAGTTTCAAGAAGGAAGGGGGAAATACGAAAAAATAGGCAATATTTCACAAAGCCTAAGTCCACAATCATGATAGAAGGACATAGAGATGCAGAAGCAGGAGAGGTAGACAAAGGAGAATGGACTCCATGATTCGAGAAAAAAGCTGAAAAAAAGGAAAGGTTGGGGATAAGAAAAGCTGAGATAGTTCAGGAAAAAAGAGAGCAGGAGAGGGCAACTGATGTAGAGAATGATAACAATGAATAAAAATAACTTATGCTACTGCATTCTTACTGTGCAATACGTCAAGCGCCACTATGAGGTGGGGTACTTGTTAGTTATAAATATTTTATGTCTTACATCCTAAGGGTGGCAGATATGACCAAACTCCTCCCACCCCTTTCCAAACCAATTTCTAGATAAATCCCTGACTATAATAACCACCCCTTTCCAAACAAATTTCTAGATAAATCCCTGACTATAATAAATTTTTTATAACAGTAATAACAATAACAATAATATAATGTTAAGAAGCTATGCAACTAGATTGTAAATATTGCAGAACTAGAGTGCTCCTAATGTCTATCATCAAATATCTTGTGGCTACATGAGAACTAATCGGGGAAAGAAATTAGTAATACAACTGGTGGACATCACTGATGAATGCAAGTGATAAAAGCATAAACCACAGCCTACAAGCGCTCTGTCCTAAGGCTTAGAAAGTTCAAACTACAGTTCCAATAGAACACACAAACATCACCAGCTGATACATGCGTCTATTACCATGTGACAAGAGTCCACATCCTTCACCTGTTCAATAATAACTGATGCATATCACTCATGCCCGCCCCATCTCCTCCACCTGGACTTTTAATGAAACTAGCCCCCTATCACTTCCCATTCCAAGGTCATATCCTGTCCATTGTCTCCCCTCCCCTACCTCCCTGCACACCACAGCAACAACTGGAAGGTCACAAATATCACCTAAATCAGGTATGCACTGGGCATCATCATAAAATATTTTGAACACTCAAATGAGACTACATATACCACAACTTGAGACTTACGTGATTCAGTCTATACTGAGGACTTTGTCAAGAACAAACACTTGCCAGTAATTGTTGCCTCACAGGTTGATTGTGAGCCAGCTTGTCTGAAGTCAACTACGGCAAGACCTTCAACTTGCCAGTCAGTCCAGTAAACCTGAGTGTTTTATTCACATGGTCATAATAACCGATAGAATATAGTAGCTAAAATATTATTTGTGACACAATCTGGGCAGTGTGTAGAGGAGGCTATAGGGGCAACGCCACCGTGATTGATATCAGCAGTAGTGGCGTAGGAAGGGGGAGGGGGGGGGAGGCTTTGGGCCACCAAAATTGTGGGCATAATCTAACAAGGAAATTTCTCACATTCACACTTTTAAACCCCCAATCCCCCAAAAAAACATGCCCTTGGAGCGCCCCCTTTACTAAACATCTTCCAACACCGCTGATCTGTCGTGTGACTACTACAAATACTAATGGCTAGCACAAGTATTAAACAACAGGCTTCAATTGTGTATTCCACAGAATATTTGTAAGGTTACTCTGGACTATTGACGGCCTTAATGTACAAACCTACACGACTAACACTTACGCAACTCATTCAAAATAGAGTATATAATATAGCGTTAACCCACCCTACACCACCGCCACATTAAGTCATGCAGTATCTAACGCCTGAGCTTACCTAATCAATATGACAGACCACTGTAGCTCGTCAAGCCTCTTAGTCTTCTCCCACCATTATTTCTTTCCACATGCGCTGCGTGGGCACTAGATCTGAACAAATGACGACCGTTGTTTTAATCTTGTTGGGCGGTACCTTTCCGTTGCTATAGTTATAAGAGAAGTAAAAACAATAACAAATCCATCAATGTGCGAATTGGCAAGTTTTAAAGCTCATAAGGAAAGCTAGGGGGTGTTTTAGATAAAGAAGGATCAATCCGTCACTAAATTGAGGAGTGTCGGGCCTGCAGGTATCTTCTGACGAGTAATGCAGCATACATCACGCCCAATAGTTATCTGACCCAATAGCTTCTGCTAAGCGGCAGCAAGAGATTTACAAATTTGTATTTGGATGTGTGTGCATGTTCTTAGATGGACACTAATTGGTGGAGTTGAGGAACTATGAGCACGTGTTGGAGGATGTACTATGCTAGATGTTTGAACACAGCCATGTGAAGCACCACTGTCTTGTTCATAAGAGCTACAGGTATGTAACTGGGATATATGTTTTTGTTGCATTTTATTAATGTTTTCTCTTTTTGTCAGGCTGTAACGATTACAATGAAGTGATTTCAAGAAGTAAATGAAGACTATCTCTAAGTACAAGTGACATTTGTACGACATGTCTATCGAACATTACGTTTTTCTTTTTTTCTTTTTGTGATTATTTTGCTGTTGATTATCTTTTGTTGGATTGTGATTATTGCATGTCTGTATTAAATGAATTGAAAAAAATAAAGGAAGTCATATGATCAGCTGGTAGTGTTGAACCTAATAGTCCTGTCTGCTTATTATTCTGCTGCAAATGGACGTTTATCTGGGATACGGAGGGTGATAGCAACAGAATACACCTCATTACTGGGGACAGGTGGTGGTGTTATTGTGATATTTTGATCAATGACATGCAATCACAGCAGTGTTGTTGTTCCTTAGTTATTCTAAACAATGCTTACGCACTTGGCTATGCTACATGCATGTATGCATACAGATCAAACCATCTCAATTCAGATTCATAGACCAGTGTCTAGTGCACTCTACCCGTAGTTTTAGATACAGTAGCAACTTATTTCTCAAAAGTCAGTTTGGCCCAAATCACAGGTGGAGGCCTTGGTCGCTATGCAACTGGTCCTGCGGAGGTGTGCAGATGGTGCAGGTCACAGGTGGAGGCCTTTTGGTCGCTGAGCAATTAGTGTCATGCTGCAGGGTGTGCAATGGATCCCCAGATAATCAGTAATGCATGAGGCGCGAAATCCAAGACCTTGGGGATTAAACGTGTCCTTACATAGTAGAACATGTTCTTCCTTTATCACACTAACAATACTTATTGCATGGTGACCATGGGCTCCTCCTACGTAAGGTGGAGCCATAGTATGGATCCCAAGCAAGTATCAATTTAATTGCACAGCAACTGCAGTCTCTCTATATACCATTTTTCTTGTGTCTGAACTGATTGTTATGCAATTTGTATTTAGATATGTGCCATAGGTTAAAAAATAGGTGGAGGTTGTGGTCCTGTGCAATGTTAGTGTCATCATGTGCGATGCAATAGGTCAGATATATGTGAAAGTCATGGGAGCTATGAAATTAATAATCGAGATGTACCACTGACAAACGTAGACTGCCATGTGCCGTGCAGTTAGTACAATGATGAGGTTTATGTAGTTAGCACCCACCACACTGAATGCATAGCAACTGCATGGCCTTCCTACCTATGGTATATTATATACCTTACAACACGACTTTTTGTACATGTATCTCAGGATATGGAATGTGTGCAATTGGATCTAATGCATCTATAAGTAGAGGCCATAGTCGCAATAGCATTCCCTTGATATAACGGGTTCTGATATTCTTTACTCCGATTTTACACTTGCCAAGTTAGTATACTCATGTTTGCTATTGCTGCCTTCTACTTATTTAAACAAAACTGAATAAAAATAATAATATACATCAGTTTTAGTAACAGATCCTCAATCACACCACAACAGAACCAAGCAAGCTTACTGCTAACATACACCCATTTTAAACTTTGATTTTCTGCAAATAATTGTAGCATGTCACGCTACCAAGTCTACTAGATCATATGAGTGTGAATGAAACGAAATCAGTGAAATGACAACTAGTACAGCTAGTTTGTAGTTCAGTCTCATACAAGATGTATACAGTAGAGTGACTGCAGAGAACCCCAAGGCTCCCAGAGAACAGCTCATGGAAAACGATATCTGAATGGTAGACATATGACATTCCCAGCAGTACGGATGACTAGATCCATCGGTAAATTAGACTCCATCACAAGCGAAGGCCAACTTGGATTATTACCTACATATAATAATAATAATAACAGCGGTAGTAGTAGTAATACTAATAATATTATTATTAATAATAATTAACAATAACAGCAATGTATAACTAGAAAAAAAAAATCCTGACGATGAGGATAAAAATAATGAAATTAACGTAGTAATACTATAGCCGAGTCATTAAAAAAAAAAAATGTGTGGCATTCAATTGAAATACAACAGCAGTGACAGGCTGACAGACAGAATTATTGACAGACTGACAAACTTATTGAGTGACTGACTGACAGATTGACTGACTGACTGATGACAGATTGACTGACTGACTGATTACAGATTGACTGACAACACACTGACTGACTAACAGATTGACTGATGACAGATTGACTGACGACAGATTGACTGATAACAGATTGACTGACAACACATTGACTGACTGACAGATCGACTGACTAACAGATTGACTGACTGATTGACAGATTGACTGACTAACAGATTGACTGACAGACAGATTGACTGACTAACAGATTGACTGACGACAGATTGACTGACAGATTGACTGATGACACATTGACTGACGACAGATTGACTGACGACAGATTGACTGATGACAGATTGACTGACTAACAGATTGACTGACTAACAGATTGACTGACTAACAGATTGACTGACGACAAATTGACTGACCGACAGATTGACTGACTAACAGATTGACTGACGACAGATTAATTGACAACAGATTGACTGACGACCTCTAGTCACTGGTCATATGAGAACCTCATTACTACCTCTAGTAACTAGTCACATGAGAACCTCATCACTACACTGGTCATATGAGAACCCCATCACTACCTCTAGTCACTGGTCACATGACAACCTCATCACTACCTCTCGTCACTGGTCACATGAGAACCTCATCACTACCTCTAGTCACTGGTCATGTGAGAACCCCATCACTACCTCTAGTCACTGGTCACACGAGAACCCCATCACTACCTCTAGTCACTGGTCACACGAGAACCCCATCACTACCTCTAGTCACTGGTCACATGAGAACCCCATCACTACCTCTAGTCACTGGTCACATGAGAACCTCATCACTACCTCTAGTCTGGTCACATGAGAACCTCATCATTACCTCTAGTCACTAGTCACAAGAGAACCCCATCACTACCTCTAGTCACTGGTCATATGAGAATCCCATCACTACCTTCAGTCACTGGTCATACGAGAACCTCATCACTACCTCTAGGCACAGGTCACATGAGAACCTCATCACTACCTCTAGTCACTGATCACACGAGAACCCCATCACTACCTCTAGTCACTGGTCACACGAGAACCCCATCACTACCTCTAGTCACTGGCACACGAGAACCTCATCACTACCTTTAGTGGTCACATGAGAACCTCATCACTACCTCTAGTCACTGGTCACACGAGAACCCCATCACTACCTCTAGTCACTGGTCATATGAGAACCCCATCACTACCTCTAGTTACTGGTCATATGAGAACCTCATCACTACCTCTAGTCACTGGTCACGAGAACCTCATCACTACCTCTAGTCACTGGTCACATGAGAACCTCATCACTACCTCTAGTCACATGAGAATCTCATCACTACCTCTAGTCACTGGTCACATGAGAACCTCATCACTACCTCTAGTCACATGAGAATCTCATCACTACCTCTAGTCACTGGTCATATGAGAACCCCGTCACTACCTCTAGTCACTGGTCATATGAGAACCTCATCACTATCTCTAGTCACTGGTCACATGAGAACCTCATCACTATCTCTAGTCAATGGTCACATGAGAACCTCATCCCTACCTCTAGTCACTGGTCACACGAGAACCCCATCACTTCCTCTAGTCACTGGTCACATGAGAACCTCATCACTACCTCTAGTCACATGAGAATCTCATCAC